>ERZ1047985.127-NODE-127-length-63434-cov-8.065763_pt1 | contig 63434 bp, 60 predicted proteins | sample MGYA00383097_ERZ1047985 | MGnify/ENA primary metagenome ERZ1047985 (study PRJEB29581, sample SAMEA5548367) | metagenome | biome: marine; feature: coastal; material: water | depth 50 m | study: Short-term variability in the microbial, nano- and picoplankton...
GGAATCAAGGTAGATGTTTCCTCGTTTATATCAGATTATAATGAAGAGTTCTTTGGAAATAATGGAATAGAAAAATTAGAGACCTGGCTAAACGAAAATCAGGACTCATGCCCTATCGTGGATGATGAAATTCGTTTGGGAGCACCACTTGTGCGTCCCTCAAAAATTGTATGTGTTGGACTAAACTATGCTCAACATGCAGCTGAAAGTGGAATGAATGTTCCTGAAGAGCCTGTTCTTTTTTTCAAAGCGAGTTCTGCAATTGTTGGCCCATATGATCCAATTGTAATTCCTAAGGGAAGCTTAAAAACAGATTGGGAAGTTGAATTGGCCGTGGTGATTGGAAGAAAAGCTAGTTATGTTAACGAAGAAGATGCACTAAAATATGTTGCGGGGTACGTATTGCATAACGATGTAAGTGAACGTGACTTCCAATTGGAACGTTCAGGTCAATGGGTAAAAGGTAAAAGCTGCGATACCTTTGCGCCAATAGGCCCTTTTATCGCTACATCAGAAGAAATTGATAATCCGAATAATCTAAACCTTTGGCTTAAACTAAATGGTAAAATCATGCAAAATAGCAGTACCTCAGATTTTATTTTTAACATCCAACAAGTTGTTAGCTACATAAGTCAATTCATGACCTTACTTCCAGGTGATTTAATCTCTACAGGAACTCCTTTTGGTGTTGGTCTGGGATTGAATCCTCCAAGATATCTTGAGGATGGAGATGTGGTGGAACTAGGAATTGAGCATTTAGGTGTAGCACGTCAAGTTTGTAAAGCATATACATGATTATAGACAGTCATCAACATTTTTGGAACTATGATCCCGTTAAAGATAGTTGGATAGATGAAAGTATGGGTGTCCTAAAAAGGGATTTCCTTCCCAAACATTTAGCACCAATTTTGAAAGAAAATGGGGTTGATGGTTGTATTGCAGTACAAGCAGATCAATCTGAAACAGAAACAGAGTTTCTGCTAAGTTGTGCTACATCAAATCCATTTATTAAAGGTGTAGTAGGTTGGGTGGATTTAACTGCAACTAATGTAGAAGAAAGATTGGAACATTATGCCTCAAATCACTTGTTTAAAGGGGTTCGTCATATTGTACAAGCGGAGAATGATGACTATTTACTTCGTAAAGATGTGCAAAATGGTATAAGTAAACTTGCCAAGCATAATCTTACATTCGATTTGCTTGTTTACCCACGTCAACTTCCTTCCGCCATCAGTTTGGTAGAAAAGTTTCCTAATCAGAGATTTATTTTGGATCACATTGCTAAACCAAATATATCTGTACCTATCTCTGACGCATGGTTGTCAAATATTATTCATTTATCCAAAAACCAAAATGTATCTTGTAAACTCTCCGGAATGGTTACGGAAACTAATAATTATACGTTTATGGATAATGATTTTACTCCTTTTATAAATTCAGTCTTTAATTCTTTTGGTTCTAAACGGATTCTCTTTGGTTCCGACTGGCCTGTATGTTTAATCGCGTCAAATTACAAAAAAGTATTAACGATAGTTAATGATTATCTTTATAAACACTCAACCAAAATAAAAGATAACATTTTGGGGCAAAATGCAATTAAAATTTATAATCTATAATATGAATTTAGGATTAAAAAATAAGGTGATTATTGTTACGGGAGGTTCCAAAGGTATTGGTGCTGGCATTGTGACACTATTAGCTGAAGAGGGAGCTATACCGGTAATTGTCGGAAGAAATCAAGAAAATATACTAAAAGTTATAGGTGAATATAGACAAAAGGGCTACAACGTGGGATATACGTTTGCAGAATTAACTCAGCCAGAACAGTGTGAACAGGCAGTTCATTCTGTAATTAAAGAATATGGTAGAATAAATGGTCTTGTGAATAATGCAGGTGTTAATGATGGTATTGGCTTAGAACATGGTTCATACGAAGGTTTTATGAATTCAATAAAGCAAAACCTAGCACATTACTATAAAATGGCTCAATTGGCTCTCCCAGAGTTAAAGAAAAACAAAGGAGCCATTGTTAATATTGGATCTAAAACAGCATTAACAGGTCAAGGTGGTACTTCCGGATATGCAGCAGCAAATGGAGGACGGAATTCGCTCACAAGAGAATGGGCAGTTGAATTACTCCCATATGCCATTCGAGTAAATTGTGTCGTTGTAGCAGAGTGTTTCACCCCACTGTATGAAAAATGGATAGATACGTTTGAAAAACCAAAAGAAAAGTTATCATCCATTACAAATAAAATTCCGCTTGAAAAGCGAATGACAACGGTAGCAGAAATTGCCAATACCGTTGCGTTTTTACTTTCTGAAAAATCAAGCCATACCACGGGTCAATTGATTCACGTGGATGGAGGTTATACCCATTTGGATAGAGCTATAAACAATGAATTATAAAATCAATAATGGCAGCTAACAACCTAAAAAAATATTGTTTGGCATTGGATCTGGAAGACGATGATGAAAAAATTGCTGCATATAAACAATACCACCTTAAGGTATGGCCCGAGATAAATCAAAGTCTTCTAGACTCAGGAATTAATCATGCAGAAATATACAACACTGGCAATAGGTTATTTATGATATTAGAGGTTGATGAGCAATTTTCATTTAAAAAAAAATCAGAAATGGATACTCAAAACCCAAAAGTTAAAGAATGGGAAACGTTGATGTGGACTTTTCAACAAGCTCTTCCTAACTCTGAAGATGGAGCTAAATGGGTACTGATGGATAAAATTTATGATTTAAAGACACAAGTTGTATGAAATCATATATAAACAACAAATATCCATCTGTTGAAGATTTACGTAAACGAGCTAAGCAAAAAATTCCAAAATTTGCATTTGAGTATTTAGATGGTGGCTGTAATGACGATGTAAATATAAAAAAGAACACAACACGCATTAGAGATGTAGAATTAAAACCAAAATACTTAGTTGAATACCAGTTACCAAGTTTAAAAACAGAACTTTTTGGACACGAGTATGATGCTCCTTTTGGAGTCTCACCCATAGGCTTGCAAGGGTTGATGTGGCCTCGATCACCTGAAATATTAGCCAAAGCTGCCTTTGTTCATAATATTCCTTTCATTTTAAGTACTGTAACCACATCTAGTATTGAAACTATTGCTGAAATCACTGAAGGTCGTGCTTGGTTTCAACTTTATCATCCTGCAGATGAGCACGTAACAAAAGATATTTTAAGAAGGGCTGAAACAGCAGGTTGTCCTGTGTTGGTAATTCTAGCTGACGTGCCTTCTTTTGGTTATCGTCCACGAGATATCCGAAATCGTTTATCTATGCCTCCAAAAATGACCGCAACTAATATCATCAATGCCATAAAAAGGCCCCACTGGTCTTTTAAAACACTAATTAATGGACAACCCAATTTTGAAACCTTAAAACCCTACATGCCCAAAAATTTAAACCTGAACGAATTAGCAAAATTTATGGACACTACTTTTTCTGGACGTCTAAACGAAGAAAAAATAAAACGACTCCGAAATTTGTGGAAGGGGAAACTCGTGTTAAAAGGAGCCGAGTCGGTACACGATGTTGAAAAGGCATATCAACTTGGACTAGATGGTGTAATTATTTCAAATCACGGAGGACGTCAAGTTGATGTAGGTCAAGCTACTATCGACTCATTAAAAACTATCTCTCCTCTATATAAGGACAAACTCACTGTCATGATGGACAGTGGAATTAGAGGCGGTGCAGATGTTGCAAGAGTTCTGGCTAACGGGGCTGATTTCAGCTTTTTGGGACGCACTTTTATGTATGGGGTTTCTGCTTTAGGCAATAAAGGAGGAAATCATACCATAGCAATGCTGAAAAAACAATTAACTCAAGTAATGGAGCAATTAAGTTGTGCTAAAGTATCCGATTTTCAAAACAAATTGGTTTCTCATTAAAAACTTTAATCTACCATAACTTATGTCTTTAATTTTAAATATGATTCAATGAAAAAATTAAATTCTGTACCTGTAGTTTCAAAAGAAATGATCATACCATTTGTTTTGCTTACATCTTTATTTGCACTTTGGGGTTTTGCTAATGCTGTGACAGACCCGATGGTACAGTCGTTTAAAAAGGTTTTAGAATTATCCAACTCGCAGGCAGCTTGGGTACAGATGGCTTTTTATGGAGGATATTTTTGTATGGCACTACCTGCAGCATTGTTTATGCGAAGATATTCCTATAAAGTGGGTATTTTGATTGGACTTGCTTTATATGCAACTGGAGCACTATTGTTTTACCCAGCAGCTATAACAGAGCAATTTTGGTTTTTTTGTTTAGGTTTATACATTCTGACCTTTGGTTTGGCTTTTTTGGAAACTGCAGCGAATCCATATGCTTTAGCTATGGGTGCTAAAGAAACTGCCACTCAACGTTTAAATTTGGCTCAGTCCTTTAATCCGCTTGGATTGATCTTAGGTCTGTTTGTAGCGCAACAATTTGTATTGAAAAAATTACAATCAGATGATATCACTGATTTTAGTGCTTTAGATGAAGCTTCTAAAGTTTTAATTAGAACCACAGTTTTGATAGTCATTAGAGATACGTATGTAATTTTGGGATTGGTTATATTCGGCATTTTTGCATTATTTGCCATAAGTAAAATGCCAGAGTTTAAGGACACATCATCTAAATCACATATCAGTCATGCTTTTAAAAAACTCGCAAAAAACAACACATACACTTCAGGTGTATTAGCACAAATATTATATGTAGGTGCTCAAATTATGTGCTGGACCTATATATACCAATATGCTGAAGGAATAGGAATGGATAGCGTTACGGCAGGGTACTACCAAATGGTGGCATTTTTGCTATTTACTCTTGGTCGAGGTATTGGAACTTATTTATTACGTTTTGTAAATTCAGGAACACTTCTAATGATTTTTGCAATATTTTCAGCTATATGTTGTATAGGAACTATTTTTATTAAAGGCTTATTTGGACTTTATTCTCTTGTGGGAGTTTCCTTTTTTATGTCTTTGATGTTTCCAACGATTTATGGGATTGCGCTTGGAGGTTTAAGTGAGGAAGAAAGCAAAATAGGTTCTGCTGGCTTAGTTATGGCCATTGTTGGTGGAGCAATAATGCCAAAATTACAGGGAATGATTATTGATTATGGAGGTCACAAGGTAGATGATATAAAAATATTAGGTGTATCAGAAATTAACTTTTCTTTTGTGTTACCACTCTTGTGTTTTATACTAATTTCTATATATGGCTTCAAAGAAAAGAGAAGTTAATTTATTCATTTTTTTTAAATAGATTGGCAAATTTTATTGATGCCAATAATCCTAAAATAGAAAATAAAACTGAAATGGTGAACACGTATTGATGACCAAGTAAGCCAGGGTATTTGTCTAAAAAATAACCGAAAATTGGGGGTGCAAAAATATCAGGAGTATAAGCTACGACAGAAATCAAACCAACAGCAGTACCTGTCAATACTAGAGGAATACGTCCTTCCTGCATAATAGAAAAATATAACGCACGAATAGCATATGTTCCAGTAGCAACAATAATTAAAGACAAGTAAAAAACAAAATTCATATTTAATTGAACTATTCCGAATGCAAAGATTGTCGATCCAATTAACATTGTAACAAAACCGAAAATAATAAAATAAATATAACTTGATTTGTCCGCTAACATGGCTATTAGTATACAGACTAATGGACGAAGATATAGTTGTAATGAACTGACATTTGCAGCTTCAATCTGATTAAAAAACATCACATCAGAAGCATATAAAGAATAAATATCTGTCACCCTATATCCTACGTATGCAGAAATTATAATAATCATTATAAGCCATACTGATTGAATTTTTAATACAGTTTTAATATTAGAGAATGAATTTGAAGATATAACATTATTTTTTTGATCTTTTTGATTTGAATCCATAAAAAAGAGCACCCATAATCCTGTCAAAAATATCATAAATGATGAGAATAAAATGACATATCTAAATGCTTCTTTACGCTCAGTTAAGCTGGTTAATTCAATGTCATTTATCAAAAAGACAGAAAAAATTAAAATACCTAAACTTCCCATTGATGCGGCAACTAATCCTCGTCCACCATCTAGAAATCCAAATGCTTGACCCTGATTATCAGTTCCTCCCCAAACACGAGTTGCTTTTATCATCGCTCCCCAAAATAAAAATACAGTTGTAAATCCCCAGTAGCCATATAAAATTTGCAAAACAAAATAAGAAGGGTAAGATGCTAAAACTAAGCCTCCAAAAGATGTAAAAAAAAGGGAATATGACATCAACTTCTTTGGTTGAAATTTGTCTGAAATTACACCTCCATATACATAGGATAACAAAGCTATAATTCCATATACTGAAAATAAACTTCCTAATTGAAGATTATTTAAATTGAATACTTCCAAAAATGTAGGTCTAAATATTCTAGGTAAAACGTATGGTAATAAATAGATTAACTCTCCTGAAAGTATTAATAGAGTTATACTTAAAACAGAACCTTTTTTAATTGGCTGATCTTTCAATTTAAATCTTATTGATTTACGCAAGATACATCAATTAAGAGGAGGAATTAACTACTTGATATCCTTACTTATAATTCTTCTTGTAACTTAATTGCTGTTTCAGAAACCTCATCTAAAACTCTAAGTAAATTTCCAGACCATAATTTTTCTATTTCCACTTCACTATAATTTCTTCTGACCAATTCAAGTGTAATATTAAATGTTTCAGAAGCATCATTCCATCCTTCAATACCTCCACCACCATCAAAATCACTACTAATACCTACATGATTAATTCCAATAGTTTTAACTAGGTAATCAATATGATTTACAAAATCTGATACATTAACAGAAATATTATTCTTGACTTTCTCAGAATTTAAATATGATTTAAAAGCTACTGTTTGTACAACTCCCCCATTATTTTTTATCCAACCTAACTGTTCGTCATCTAAATTTCTACTATGATCACAAAGAGATCTTGCAGAGGAGTGTGAAGCAATAACTGGAGCCTTACTTAATGTTATCATTTGCCTTATTGCTTCCTTTGATGGATGTGATATATCTATCATAATTCCTAATCTATTCATTTCTCTAATTACATCAACACCAAATTTACTAAGTCCATTATGGAGATAAACACCATCCTTTTCTCCCGTATTACTATCACTTAATTGGCTATGACCATTATGAGCTAAAGACATATACCTAGCTCCCATATTGTAAAACTTTTCAACGTTTTTTATATCTAAACCAATAGGATATCCGTTTTCAACTCCAATCATTGCAATTCTTTTACCTTTTTGATGTATTTTTCTTACATCTTCAGAAGAAAGTGCTAGTTCAATCTTTTCACTTGCATAAGTGTCAACTAAATCATGAATAGCATTAAACTTTAATATTGCGTTATCATATGCATTTTTATAACCTTGTTCGCTTAAGTCTCCTTGCCCAGTAAATACAATAAACCATGCAACATCTAAACCTCCAAGTTCCATTTTTGGAATATTACATTGTGTTTTTAAATTTTGAGAATAATTGATAGAATCAGTGAAGTTTTTAAGATTTATATCACAATGTGTGTCAAGTGTAATAACATTATTGTGTATTTTATTTGCTTTTTCAAATAGTCTATTATTGTCATAATTTAACTTTATCAGATAAATGACAACAATAATTAATAATAAAACAAAGACTTTTAAATAAAATTTCATATTGATCTATTTGTTGCTAAAAATATAAAATGTTTTATACTTGAAAAAAAGTTCAATTACAAATCTCTGTTTTACTAATCTTTTTATTAAATTGTAGTTATGAAAAAACTACTAATTCTAATCATACTTTTTAGTATTCAGGCATTCTCACAAAATAATGATTATATAAAAAGTGTAGAATCTATAGACAGCACTATTGAAACCCTATATTCCGTTATTTCTGGAGATAAGGGAGTAGAAAGAGATTGGAATTTATTTAAGTATCTATTTCATAAAGATGCTAAGTTAATTCCTTCCAGAATAAATGAACAAGGTATAACAGGTGCTCGTTTTATGAGTCCGGATGATTATATTGATAATTCAGGAAAATGGTTATTTGAAAATGGTTTTCATGAAAACGAAATTGGAAGGACAACGGAACGGTTTGGTAATATTGTTCATGTTTTTTCTAGTTACCAATCTTTTAGGGCCAAAACTGATACAAAACCTTTTGCTAGGGGAATAAATAGCATTCAATTACTTTATGATGGTAATAGATGGTGGATATTGAATGTATTTTGGATGGCTGAAAATAATAAAAATATAATCCCAAAAAAATATATTTTTTGAAAAAACTCCTTCTACTATTACTGTTTATTCCACTTGTGTCTTTTGGGCAAGAAAAATTTGAGAAACAATTAAAATTTGATCCAGAAACTCATATAATTCAAGCTGAAGTATCTTGTGGAATATGTATGTTTGATATGGTAGGAAAAGAATGTGAATTAGCAATACGAATTAAAGATTCTAGTTACTATGTTGAAGGAACTGGTATAGATGATCATGGGGATGCTCATTCTAAAATAGGATTTTGCAATGCTATTAGAAAGGTAGATGTTCAAGGGAAGATAATTGACAACAGGTTTCATGTAACTTATTTTGAACTGAAGCCTAGCAATAAATAATACCCGTTAAATATAAATTATGAAAAAACTAATATTACTATTACTATTTATTCCGCTTCTTTCTATTGGTCAGAATGATGAAAGACTCGAGGGATTAGATAAAGTGTTTGAAAAAGCTTTAAAATCATTTGATCAAACAGGATTTGCTGTAGCAGTAGTTGAAAATGATAAAGTCATATATTCAAAAGGTTTTGGGTATAGGGATTATGAAAAGAAACTAAAGGTAGACACCAATACATTATTTGCTATTGGATCATGTACCAAAGCATTTACTTCATCTGTAATAGGTCTTTTAGACAATAAAGGAAAACTTAATTTTGATGATAGCCCAATAGATTATATAGATGAATTGAGGTTTAATAATTCTAATTTAAATGAATTAATAACAATAAGGGATTTAATGTCTCATAAGACCGGGATTCCCAGACATGATCTATCTTGGTACTTTTTCCCTACTTTCTCTAAAGACAGTTTAGTATCAAGAATAGAATACCATCAACCAGTTACAACTATAAGAAATAAATTTTATTACAACAATTTCATGTTTATGTTACAAGGTGTAGTAGCGGAGAGAATTACTAATAAATCCTGGGAAGAAAATATTAGAGAATCAATATTTAAACCTTTAGGAATGGAGCGTTCTAATCTTTCAATTGCAGAAATGGAACAGGCAGAAAATGCAGCTATTGGATATTTAGAAGATCATGAAAAAACAGATTATTATAAAATTGCCGGAATGAGTCCTGCGGGAAGTATTAATAGTAGTGTAAATGAGATGTCTAAATGGCTCATAACTTGGTTAAATGATGGAAAATATAATGATAAAGAGATTTTACCACAAGCCTATATTGAAGAGGCTATTAGTTCTCAAAATGTAGCAGGTCCAAATTTACCATCAGATGAAAATCCTGGATTGCACCTAGCAAATTATGGTTTTGGGTGGATGATAAGTTCTTATAAAGGTCATTATCTAGTTACTCATAACGGAGCTATTGATGGATTTACAGCTAGTACAAGTTTTATGCCATCAGATAATATTGGTATAGTAGTATTAGGGAATCAAAATGTATCTAATCTTCCGTCAATTGTGCAAAATATTATTTATGATAGAATCCTTGAATTGGATGAAACAGATTGGATAAAAAAGGGAGTAGATGAAATTAAAGAAGCTAAAAAAAATCAAAAAGAAGTTGAGAAAAATAGAATATCAAATAAAAAGGAAGGAACCAAGACATCTCATCCAATAGAAGATTATGTAGGGGATTATATAAACCTAGGATATGGAACCTTAGAAATAACAACTAAAAATGACTCTCTATTTTTAAAATCTCCATACAAAAAACTATGGCTAAATCATTATCATTATGATACCTTTTTACCATATGAATTAAATGAAGGAAAAGTTGATATGGAAGCATCTTATGATAATTTTTTAATTACATTTTATAACAATGATCAAGGAGAAATAATAAACTTAACATCAAAATTTGAACAGTCCATTGAGAATCCTATATTGTTTAAGAAAAAACTAAAAGAACTTGAAGTAAAAAAAGAAAATTTAGAAAAATATGTAGGTAAATACAAGTTTAATTCAAGTTCAGGATGTAAAACATACTTAAAGGATGATATACTTTACGTTTTTGTTCCTGGCCAACCAGAATATGAATTATATCCAATAAAAGAACATGTTTTTGCATTTAAAATATTAGATGGTTACAAGGTTGAATTTAAAGTTAATAAAAAGGAAAAAGTAACTGAAATATCATTTATTCAACCAAACGGTACTTTTAATGCAAAGAGAGAAGATTAATTGGATTTAACAATTCTAAATCCAAAATGATTATTTCCTCTATTTTCAAAATCAGCAGCTCTAGAATAAGTTAATAATGTTGCAGAGTGGTAATTCCAAGAACCACCTCTTCTTACTCTTTTATTATCAGAGCTAGCAGTTGCATTAACAGGATCTTTCGAATTATCAGTATAAAAATCTTTTGAATAATAATCCACACACCATTCCCAAACATTTCCACCCATATCATATAATCCATACGGATTTGAAGAATAAGAACCTACTTCAAGTGAATGTCCATTTGGATTATAAACAGCTGGGATATCACCATTATAATTAGCTTTAGAATAAGAAAGAGTTCCATCATCAGTTGGATATTCTAGTTGCTGACCTCCTCTACTAGCATATTCCCATTGGGCTTCACTAGGTAAATTTACTCCGTAATACTTTGCAAATGCATAAGCACCATACCATTTAACCCAGTTAACTGGGAAATTGGTTTTTCCTGAATCAATTAATTCAAATTTATTGTTTGAAAAATTAAAAGAAATCCAACTCTTATTATCAATGTGTTCTTTTTCTCCATTACTAGTACATCCTCCTGTCTCTCCTAATTGCAAGTAAATTTTTCCTACGTTTGGAGCATTACCTAATCCTTTAATAACATATTCTGAATATTTTCCACAAGGATCCATAATCTCTTCTTCAACAACTTCAATCCAAGAATCCAGGTAAGCTGAATTTAAAAACTCTAAATATTCCTTATTTGTAATTTCTTTTTCAGACATTTTAAATGCAGACATTGTGACGCTTATTTCAGGAGCATCATCATCTCTAGTATTACCTCCCATTGTAAAGGTTCCTGCTGGAATATCTTTTAAAATTATAGTCGATGGCAAATTTTTATTTCCAGCTTCTAGATTGGTATTAGAGCTTTCATCATCCTTAGAACATGAAAATAAAATGTTTATTGTTATTAATAAAAAAAATAATCTATTCAATTTCAATATAAAAAAGGGCTATATGATTGTGTGTTTTGAAATTAATTTTTCCACATTTGACTCCTAATACTTATAGCAGCTGATATTATATCTACCCTACTAATAATCCCTACAATTTTATCGGAAATCATCACTGGAAATCTTTTTCTTTTTAATTTTATAAATTCTGAAGCAGCTTCAAAAATTGTTGCATCAGGCGAAATATAATCTACTGATTTTTTCATATACTTAGAAACATTAGTTTTTGAAATTGGCATATTATAATATTGACTATCTACAATATTTTTCATCATATCAGTTTCTGATATTATGCCAACGACTTTTCCAGATTTATTAATTACAGGAGCACCTGAAATTTGCTTTTTTAGTAATTCCTGCATAGCACTATAAATTGAATCAGATTTACGAAAAGTTATAACATCTCTACTCATATAATCTTTTACAAGAATATTTTGAATAGTTTTTCTAACCTCTTTTTTTGAAGGACCCTTAAAACTTATAACAGACATCCCTATAATTTACAAAAAAAATAATAATTACAGAATTAAGTATTATTATACAAATCATTTGAAGATTTTATATATTTAAAAAATATATTTAATATGATAGAAAAATTTAATGAAATTTTAAATTTTCATAAAACTAAAGGAGGAACTGGAAAAATATTTAAGTTTAAGTTTCTTGAATATAAAGAAGGTTATTTAAAGTTAGAAGCTGAATTTCCTATAGAAACTCTAAATCCAAATGGGAGTGTCCAGGGTGGTATGATGACTTCTATGTTAGATGATATAACAAGCCTATTGATAATTTATGAAAGTCAAGGGATTATCTATCCTAACTCTACTAACCTTCATAGTCTTCATCACAGACCTTTATTTAAAGGAAAAGTAATCGCTACAGCGGAAGTTATTAAAAAAGGTAAAAACATAGCTACCATAAAAGGAGAAATATATAATTCTAGTGGTAAATTAGCTACAACTCTTATGCATACTGTCGTATTAATGAAATCAGAGTATAAAAAAGGAGATGTTTTATCTGGTTTTAAAAAAATTAAAGTTAGATAATTAAAATCAAAAGATTTTTTTATTATTTGAGTTGTTTCATATCTTTATAATCAAACTATTATTTTATGAAAAAAATCTTCACTATTATTTCAGTTCTTATTTTATTTTCATGTGAAAAAGACGAAACAGTTAAATACATGTTAACTACATCCGCTAATCCTACAGAAGCCGGTGTAGTTCTTCCAGCAACTAGACAATATAATAATGGAGATACCGCAATTTTAATTGCTAGTCCTGCTGAAGGATATGTTTTTGATAAATGGACTGGAGCGACTGGAGATGCTAAAACTAATTTGGTTATGGATGGTGATAAAACTGTAGTAGGAAATTTTGCTAAAATACAATTTGAACTTACTGTTACAGTAATTGGTGAAGGAACGGTTGATCAAAAAGTAATAAAAGCTGGAACTGCAACTAAATATACTGATGGATCTATAATTGAACTTACAGCAAATCCAAAAGCAGGTTGGATTTTTAAAGAATGGAGTGAATCACTAATAGGAACAACAAATCCTCAACAAATTACCATTGATAAAGCAAAAAGCGTAACTGCAACATTTATAGAAAAAGATGAATTTGAGCTAAAAATCGTCAATGATGGACAAGGATCAGTAGCTAAAAAAGTAATAAAAGCTGGAACTGCAACTAAATATACTGATGGATCTATAATTGAACTTACTGCCACACCACTTTCAGGATGGCAATTCGAAAAATGGTCTGGATGTGTAAGCGGAACAGATAACCCAGTACAGGTTACAATAAATTCAAATAAAACAGCAATTGCTATTTATAAAAATCTTGCTCCTATTGTTTTGGATAATGATGGAATTACTTTAAAAGCAAAGCCTGATACTAGTGTAGGCACTACTTATGAGATAAATGGAATCACATATACTGTAGTAGACAATACAATGCTTAAAAGTTGGATAAGTACTGGAAAAGATCTTTCAACAGCAGTGACTACGCTAGTTACTGACATGAAAGAACTTTTTAAAAATAATTCCTCTTTTAACACAAATATTTGTTCCTGGGATGTAAGTAATGTAACAACTATGGAAGGGATGTTTGAAGGCGCAAGTGTTTTTAATAAGGATATAAGTAAATGGGACACAAATAAAGTAACCAACATGGACAAAATGTTCAAATCATGTACTAATTTTAATCAAGATCTGTCTAAATGGTGTGTTGTAAATTTAAGTACTGAACCAACTGATTTTGTTACTGGATCCTCCTGTGATAGTGATGACAAAAAACCTGTTTGGGGAACTTGGCCTGAGTGTCCATTAATTGGAGATTGGGAACTTGAAAGTTGGACTAATAATACAGATAATGTTACTCAATTTGACCAAGGAGAAAAGAAATGTGATACTTACCCATCTAATGCTCTTAAAATTAATGGAGGAAAAGAAGATTATGGAACTTACAAAATGACAACCTATACATGTTTCACAGATGGATCAACTATGAGAACCGAGATTGAAGATGGGGTATGGACTTATAATGGTACTAATAACCAAGTAAAAGTGGGGCCAAATCAACAAAATCTTAGCGTTTATAATTTATCATATACTAAAGACGCCAACTATTTTACTGTAAATTATACTGATTATGATGACGATAGCAACAATAGCAGAGAGATTACAGAAGTTTGGAAAAAGAAGCAATAAGTTGATTAAAAAAATCTAAAATTTTAAATGCCTTACGGTGTCTTCGTGATTGATAATTTGTTTTAGAGACTCAATTCCTATTATAAGATGTTTTTTGTCAAATAGTTCAGTATTTACATCATCTTTAGCTTGAGTTTTAACTCCATCAGGAATCATTGGCTGATCTGTAACCAATAACAAAGCTCCAATTGGTATTCTATTGTGAAATCCTACCGTGAATAGTGTAGCTGTTTCCATGTCTATGGAATAAGCTCTAACTTTTTTCAAATAATTCTTGAATTTATTATCAAATTCCCAAACCCTTCTATTGGTTGTAAAAACAGTTCCAGTCCAATAATCAACCTTCTGATATTTTAAAGAAGACGAAATAGCTCTTTGTAAAGAAAATGATGGCATAGCAGGAACTTCTATTGGAAAATAGTCATTTGAAGTACCCTCTCCTCTTATAGCACCAATTGGTAAAATAAAGTCTCCTATATTAATTCTCTTTTTTAAACCGCCACATTTTCCTAGAAAAAGTACTGCTTTAGGTTTAATAGAAAATAATAAATCCATAACTGTAGCAGCATTTGGACTTCCCATTCCAAAATTAATTATTGTAATATTTTCGAAAGTAGCAGAAGGCATGTTTTTATCTTTACCTGATATATCTACTTTATTAAGCTTTGCAAATTCCTCTACATATTTTTGAAAATTTGTAAGTAATATAAATTCTCCAAAGGATTTTAAGTCAACTCCCGTATATCTAGAAATCCAATCTTTTACAATTTCTTTTTTTGTTTTCATTTATACAAAATTACTAAAAACAGAATATAGTATTTGAATTTCACTAATTTTAATCAAATGGATATAGAAATTGATTTACACGGACTTACATATAATGAAGTACATGAAGTATTAATGAATAAAGTTATTCTTCATTATAATAAGGGAAATATCCCTATTAGGATAATCACTGGAAAAAGTGAAAAAATGAAAACAATAGTTAGAGAACAATGTAAAAAACATAATTTTAAGGTTAATGATTCTTGGGATGGTAACCCTGGAGTATTGATTATCAGCTAGTAATCTTAATACAAACATTCACTATATTGCAAAAAAAAAATTCATGAGAAAATTCGTATTAATATTTATAATCATTCCATCTATTCTAATTGCACAAAACGATGTCAATGAAGTTGTTGTTATTAAATCGGATAAACAAATTGAAAAATTCGCAAGTTCATTAGGACAAAATGAATTAAAAATTGATTTCTTAGATCTTCTAATATTCCCTGCATTAACTGTGGGATATGAAAAAACCAATAACTCATCTTCTGGTATTGGAGCAACACTTTTTTTAAATTTAGGTAGTAGTGACAATGATCTCGGATCATTCTGGAATGATAAATTTGTAATAACACCTTATTACAGATTCTATTTTACAAAATCAGAAGATTTTGGAAGTAAGGGATTTTTTGCTGAAGTTTTTTCAAAATTTGCTTTTGGTGAATCTCAAAGTTTCTTAAACGTCTTAGGTATAGACACATACGAAACAGACAATTACTTTGATATAGCACCAGGCCTTGCTGTTGGTAATAAATGGATCAATAGAAAAGGTTTTACTTTTGAATTTTTATTTGGGTTAGGTAGAAATTTATTATATGATAATGAATCAGAAAACAGCGACAGCGGCAGATCAACAGTAGTTGTAAGAGGAGGATTTTCAATTGGTAAAAGATTTTAACTCTATAAAATTAATTACAAGTGTTTTCGTATTGATCCCAATTTTTATTAGTTGAAGAGTTTGGAAAGTAATAGCACGTTTGATTTCCATTAGAGAAAGTTAAATTCTTCCAAAACCCAGTTGGCACATGCACACCTGTAGTTCTAATAATATGGTTAGCAGCAAAAACTAATTCAATCTTTACATTAACATTTCCATTTACTGACCAATCTCTTACCTGTTGTTCTAATTGAGCCCATTCCCCCCTATTTAAATTATCAATTTGCATTGCACAATTTATAAATGAAAATGTTTTATTGAGATTATCTTCACTATCACTAAATGTTGCGGCTGGGGCTAAATGTCCTTTATCCCATTCGTTTTTGTAATAATCAGCGTTATCTGAAGTAAAAACTCCTGATTCTAAATAAAAATCTTTGTTTCCTCTATCTACATTTTTTGGACGGTTTGAAACAGTATATTCAATCCAGTTTGGTTGTTCAAAAATTTCATTATAAGACACCTTAAATATTCCTTTGTCTATAAGCACATTAGATCTAAGGACTGGAATTGAATCTTCTCCTTCACTTTCACTACACGAAAAAAGAATTATGAGGAGTAATAAAAGATATTTTTTAAATTTTAGATAAATCATAAATTCTTCTTTAAAGTTATTAAATTGCAATTAAATAACTATTGGTGAAAAAATGGATTAATAATATTGGTCCAGGACCGTTAGTCGCTGCAGCATTTATTGGTCCAGGAACTGTTACTTTATGTAGTATAGCTGGAGTTGATTTTGGTTTTTCTCTTTTATGGACTCTAGTTTTATCAATAATTGCTACAATAGTTCTTCAAGAGATGTCTGCCCGTCTTGGAATTATATCTAATAAAGGACTTTCTCAAGTTATTCGAGAAGAAATTAAAAACCCTAATTTTAGAAATGTTGTAATAACACTAATATTGTCTTCTATAGTAATAGGAAATGCAGCCTATGAAGCTGGAAATATAAGTGGAGGAGTATTAGGATTAGAAGCTGTCTTTGGAGAAAAAACCTTAAATATTCTAAATATTAATATTAATTTTTATAGCATTATTTTAGGATTAATAGCATTTGCTTTATTGTACGCAGGAAATTATAAAATTCTTGAAAGATCATTAATTTTTCTAGTAATAATAATGAGTTTATCATTTATTATAACTGCTATAATAACTAAACCAGATATAATTGATTTATTAAAGGGTTTATTTATACCTAAGTTCCCTAAAGGAAGTATTTTAATAATTATTGGATTAATTGGCACAACTGTAGTGCCATACAATCTTTTTCTTCATGCTTCATTAGTTAAAGAAAGATGGAAAAATAAAAGTGATTTAAAATTTGCAAGAAATGATACTATAATTTCTATTATACTTGGAGGAATAGTTTCTATGTGTATAATTATTTCTAGTGCTTCATTAAATATTGAAAACATTAATAATGCTGCTGATTTAGCAAAGGGAATTGAACCACTTTATGGTGTGTATTCTAAATACATCTTAGCTGTTGGATTATTTTCAGCTGGAATAACAAGTGCAATAACCGCTCCCCTAGCTGCATCTTTTGTGGCCGCCGGATGTTTGGGATGGTCATTGAACATGAAAGGTTTAAAGTTTAGAAGTGTTTGGATGTTTATTTTACTCGCTGGAGTTATATCTTCATCTTCAGGATACAAATCTATAGAAATAATAAAATTTGCTCAAGTGGCTAATGGAATATTACTGCCTGTAATTGCAGGTTTTTTAATATGGATTGTAAATAAAGATTCCATTCTAGGAAAATATAAAAATTCTAAATGGCAAAATTTTATTGGTTTAGCAATTCTGGTTATTACTATTTTTCTTGGATTGAAAAGTATTCTAAAAGTTTTTGAATTATTATAAATGAAAAATCTTAAAATTGATATAAATGCAGATGTCGGTGAAGGGATTGGGAATGAAGATCAACTTTTTCCATTAATTTCTTCTTGTAATATAGCTTGTGGAGGACATGCTGGTAATTTAGAGACAATGTTGTCAGTTGTAAGATTAGCTAAAAAGAATAATTTAAAAATTGGTGCTCATCCATCGTTTCCTGATAGGAAAAATTTTGGCAGAAAAATAATGAATATTAGTAAGGACAAGCTAGTAAAATCTTTGAAAAATCAAATACAAGCTTTAAGAAATATATTGATTCAAGAAAATGTTGATTTAAATCATATAAAACCTCATGGAGCACTTTATAATTTTGCATCAAATGATAAAGAAACTGCAAGAATTATAATTGATTTAACAAAAGAGATCAACACAAAATTATATGCCCCCTATTCCTCTCTTATTTCTAAAATGGCTAGAGAAGAAGGAGTTAAAATATGTAATGAATTATTTATAGATAGAAACTATAACTCTAACCTAACATTGGTTTCTAGGGACAATCCTAATGCATTAATAGAAAATTCTAACGAAATGTTTAAACACGTTTATAATATTATTAATAATAAAATTATAAGCGTTGATAAAAAAGAAATAAGTGTTGAGTTTGACACCTTATGTATTCATGGTGATAATCCAAATGCTATTGAATTGCTAGAAGAGTTACACTTAAAATTAAATAATATTGAAATTAAAATCATATAATTTAAAATATAAAAGATTTGGAGAAAGTTCTATTCTAGTTGAATGGCCCTCAATAATTCATGAATCTATTTTAGAAAATATTTTATTATTTAAATCAGAAATTGAGAATAAATATCTCAATAATAATATCTATTTAAAAAACTCCTATAATTCTCTACTAATTACATATGAAGAAAATATAAATCCTAAAAGTAAAATCTCTGAATTAAAAAATATTTATATAAAAATTGGATCAACACAAAAAAAGGATTTTAATAAATGGGAAATACCTGTCTGTTATGATATTGAACTTGGACATGATTTAAATTATTTAGAAAAAAGCCTTTCTATAAAAAAAGAAGAGATTGTTTCTTTGCATAGTTCTAAAGATTATAGAGTTTATAATATAGGTTTTCTTCCTGGTTTTTTATATTTAGGGGGATTAGATAAAAAGATACATCATCCACGTAAAGAAAAACCAGTTTTAAATGTTCCTAAGGGTGCTGTAGGAATTGGAGGGTCTCAAACTGGCATATACCCAAATAATAGCCCTGGAGGATGGTATATTATTGGAAACTCACCAATTAATTTATTTGATATTAATAAGACCTCTCCATGTTTTATTAAACCTGGAGATAAAGTAAAATTTAGTCCAATATCATTAAAAGAACATGAATTGATTAAGATACAGGTTGAATCCAATATTTATAAACCAGTAAAAACTCAAATTAATGATTGAAATTATTAAATCAGGACTTTATTCTACAATACAAGATCTTGGAAGGTTTGGATATGAAAATTATGGAGTTCCTATATCTGGATCAATGGATCAGCTTTCGTCAGTTCTGTCAAATAAATTATTAGGTAACAATGACAATGATGCTGTAATGGAAATAACTATGACAGGACCTATTTTAAAATTCTTGGAGGAAACTAAAATATGTATAACAGGGGCAGATATTAGTCCATCAATAAATGACAATTCTATCGATATAAATCGAGTATATCAAATCAATAAAGGTGATGTTTTGAAATTTGGAAAGTTGAAATATGGGTTACGTTCTTACCTAAGTGTTTCTGGAGGTTTCCTGGCAGGTAAAATCATGAATAGTAGAAGTATGCATTCTAGTATTACTAAATCGAATAAAATCATAAATGGTGAGAATTTGAAGATTAAAAATTTAAAAAATATAATAACGAAAAGAACTATAATTAAAGTTAATTATTTGGAGCATTTTAAAAACAATATAATTGAAGTTTTCAAGGGGCCAGAATTTGATAAATTAACAACCAAACAAAAACAAGTTTTATTAAATAAAACATTTACAATTTCAAACAATAATGATAGAATGGCTTATCAATTAAAGGAGTCATTCAAAAATCAACTTGATCCTATAATTACTTCATTAGTAATGCAAGGAACTGTTCAGCTAACTAAATCTGGAAAAATAATAATTCTAATGAGAGATTCTCAAACATGTGGAGGATATCCTAGAATACTTCAATTATCTAAAAAATCAATAAATAAACTATCTCAAAAACACATGGGAAATAGGATAAAATTTAAATTAATAGATTTATAAAAAACAGATTAACCATCAAGTATTTTTATAGTTTTTTTATTTATTATTTCACTATCTTGAGAGCTAATTAAAAACTATATTATGAAAAATTATATTTTATTATTTAGCCTAATTGGGCTATTTATTTCATGTGCTGATAATAATCATGTTTGTGATGTACCTACAAATGGTTTTATTGATGGTTCAGATCAGACTATTATGATGGGAAGTCAAGAAACCGTAGAAGTATTTAAAAAAATTGATGCGGCCTGGGCAGCGAGAGATTATGAAACTTTAAAAGCTCATATAGGTAATGGAACTTTTTATCATGACGATGGAATAGTTTCTAATAATGGTGATTCATTTGTAGCAAAAATTGAAAGTAGCTATCAATCGTCACTAGAAAAAGAAGAAGAATGGGGATGGACAACTAATTTTGCGTTTTCGGTAAAACCAAGTGCATCTGACGATCCAAAGCAAACAAACACTAATGGTGAATGGGTAAATGCAAGATTTACCGGTGCTGATGGAGCCGTATACGAAGAATGGTACCAAATAGATGATAATAAACTTATATGGTGGAGTTCAGCAAAAAGAGAAACGGGTTTTCCTCCACCTCCACCAGTTGAATAACATTAAAAAAGAATAAATTATTTTTTTACTAAAATATATTGAAAAAGCTATTTCTATTAATTTCTTTTTTTCTATTTACTATCGTAATATATGGGCAATTAAAGATTGAAAATATTCAATTTGATAGTGCAAATCCATATTCATTAAACGATATCATTACAGATTTAGAAAATCAAGAAAAACAAAAGGTGTTTGGAAAACTTGTTATTCCACAAGATTCAATTTCTAAAAATAAAAAATACCCATTAGTTATAGGAGTTGCTGGAAGTCTTGGATGGTCAGAGCATCATCATGAATACCTGAAAATGTATCAAGAAATGGGTATTGCAACTTTTGAGTTAAATAGTTTTAAAAGTAGAAATATTACTTCTACTGTTGGAACTCAAACCGAAATAACTATGGCTGCAATGATACTTGATGCATACAAGGCTTTTGAAGTATTATCAGAACACCCAAATATTGACAAGAATAAGGTTTCAATAACAGGATGGAGTTTAGGAGGAGGAGTTACCTTGTTTTCTGCGTGGCTTCCACTTAAAAATGCAATTAATAAAGAATTAACTTTTGCATCTCATCTAGCATTTTATCCCCCTTGCTTTATTAATCCTGATAATACAGAATTTTCTAATTCACCTATTCATATTTTAATAGGGGAATTGGATAATTGGACACCTTCATCACCTTGTAAGAATTTGATTAATAAATTAAAGCCTAAAACAAATATCGAACTCACAATATATAAAGATTCATATCATTCATTTGATAGAAAAGGACCGGTCATAAGAAATGAAAATGCCTATAATTTTAGTGAATGTATTTTTAGACTTGATGAAAAGGGTAATATTTTGATGAATTATCTGAATATTCCTATGTCAAATCCTTTTTTACAAAAAATAGGGTTTATGATGTGTGTTTCTAGAGGTGCTGATTTTGGAGGCAATCCAGAAGCTAGAGTAAAATCATATAATTTCAGTAAAGAGTTTATGAAAAAAACATTATTAAATTAAATAATGTTTAAAGAACCCCGAATCTCGGGGTTTTTTCATTTTTCAAAAATATAAAAACTATTTGAAGTGAAGTTTTGATATTTTACCTTTTCCTGCAGCATAGGCAGTACACTTATTTAAAAACCTTATTGTATAGAAGCTTTCATCGCTTATGTGTTTCCAAGAATATCCTCGATCATTGGAAACATCTATTCCGTTAAAACCTATGGCAACTAAGGATTTGCCTTTACTATTTGGAAAATACTGAACACAACTTCTATATCCTGGATTTTGATTGTCAGCAACTGTTTTCCAAGTCTTTCCACCATCATTTGTAATAATCTTATTTGAGATGTTATCTAAAGGTTTAGTATAATCTCCTCCAATGGCAAAACCATTCTTTTTATTATAAAAATCAATACTATAAATACCTTTTGTTGATTCTCCTTTAATAATAGGAGTTTCTATAATATTCCAACTTTTTCCAAAATCATCGCTGTAATATATTCTACTATTAATTCCTCCACTTGCAACCCATGCTTTATTTCCAATAATGGAAATATTTGTATCGCTGGCTGCAAAAAAACCTTCATCTGGAAGTTTATTATTAAACATACTGCAATCCAATTTTTTCCAACTTTCTCCACCATCTCTTGTAATTAAAATACTAATACAACCATTCATATAATCTCCTACAACTAAACCTTCTTTTTCATTCCAAAAATCCATAGAATCATAAAAAACCTTTTCATCAGTCTCTCTATAAACAACTTTTCCATTTTTAAAGAGCAATGCTGGACTTCCAATTGTTATTGCAAAAACATTATCATTAACAATAGCTATGGATCTAAAATTTGGATATAAAACTGAATCAATCTTAGAACTATACTGATCTACATGCAGCAAATCAGGTTTGTTTGTATCAAATGAATATATTTCTCCCAAAGAAGTTGCATTATAAACTTTATTATTATGAATTTCTAGAGCTCTAATGTTTAAAGAAGAATCAAGCAAAATATGGCTTATATCAACTTTTGTAAACGATAAATTAGTTTGACAGCTCGTAAGGAAATAGCTAAAAACAATTAATAAAAAAAAATTTTTAAAAAGAATTAGTTTAGAATGCATATCCAAAAGATTTATAATTAAATTTAAGATTATTAATCTAATTATAAAGAATGAGAAGAATATTAAAAATTTTATTGATTTTTAGTTTAATTTTTACAATTGGATGTAAAAAAGATTCTAAAAAACCTAGAATTGCAATTGCGGGTTTAGCTATTGAATCTAGTACTTTTTCACCAGCAAAAACTCATGAAGAAGATTTTCACGCAAGAATTGGAGATGAAGTCTTTACATTCTATCCATTTTTATCAAAAGACTCCTTAAACAGAAAAAGAGCTAATTGGATACCAACTTTAAGAGGGCATGCTCTTCCTGGTGGAATTGTCACTATAAAAGCATATGAATCTTTAGTTGAGAAAACACTAAGTATGCTTAAAGAAAATATGCCTTATGATGGATTGTTTTTTGATATTCATGGTGCAATGAGTGTTGAAGGAATAGATGATCCTGAAGGAGATTTTATAAAAAGAATTAGAAAAGTAATCGGCTATAAAACCTTGATTTCAACTTCAATGGATTTGCATGGAAATGTATCTGTTAATCTAGCTAAAGAAACAGATCTTATAACTTGTTATAGAATGGCACCACATGAAGATGCGATTGAATCTAAAAAAAGAGCAGTAAATAATTTATTAGAAAGACTTGAAACAGGAAAGGGGAAACCACTTTACAAAGCTAGAATTAAAGTTCCAATTCTTCTTCCTGGAGAAAAAACCAGTACAAGAATTGAGCCTGGAAAAAGTTTATATGCTAAAGTTAATCCCATAACTAAAAGTCCGGGAATTATTGATGCAGCAATATGGATTGGATATGCCTGGGCAGATGAACCAAGAAATCATGCAGTAGTAATGGTCACTGGAGACAATAAAGAATCTGTAACTAAATCTGCTGAATATCTTGCAGAAAGTTTCTGGGAGGTAAAGGATGAATTTAAATTCGTTGCTCCAGTAGCTACACTAGAAAAAAGTTTAGATTTAGCAATAAACAGTAATACATCTCCATATATCATAAGTGATATGGGCGATAATCCAACTGCTGGAGGAGCTGGAGACGTTACCTGGACATTAAATGAATTATTAAAAAGAAATGAATTCAAAAAAAATAGTGGTCCAAGTGTAATTTATGCATCGATTCCAGGTCCTAAGTTGATAGAAAAAGCTGTAAAATTAGGGGTTGGAGAATTTGTTGAAGAATTTGTTGGAGCCCAAATAGATAATCGTTACTCCCCTCCTATTAAAATTAAAGGAAAAATAGAGTCTATTAAACATGGTGATATCCATGCTGAAACAGAAGTTGTAGTTAGGTCTGGCAGTATTAATATCATTGTTACTAAAAAAAGAAAACCTTATCATTATGAGTCTGATTTTTTAGATCTTGGACTTGAACCAAGAAAATCTAATATAGTAATAGTAAAAATTGGTTATTTAGTTCCCGAACTTTACAACATAAACAAAGGTTGGACAATGGCTTTAACCCCTGGTGGAGTTGATCAGGATCTATTTAGATTGGGTTATAAAAGAATCCAAAGACCTATGTTTCCTTTAGATGAATTCAAAAACAAACCCGATTTAAGTGCAAAACTTATAGGAATTTCTAGTGAAAAATAATGGAAAATTTATTTTCATACGGAACACTTCAGTATAGAAAAGTTCAAATAGAAACATTTGGAAGAATTTTAAATGGAACAAATGATATTTTAATTGGATATAAGTTAAAAGAATTGAAAATTAAAAATCAAGATGTAATTAATACAAGTGGAAAAGAAAATCACCCAATAATTTATAAAACTGGAAATAAAAGTGATTTTATTAAAGGAGTACTCTTCAACGTTTCCAAAGAAGAAATTATACTATCAGACAAATACGAAACCTGTGATTATAAAAGAATTAATTTAAAATTTAAATCAGGAAAAAGTGGTTGGGTATATATAGAAAAATAATTTTATTTATTTGCCAAAACATAAATATCTTCAATTAATCTAGATATTTCATTTTCTTCTGTTCCATCATATATTCCACGAATTTGTTTTTTAGTGTCAACTAAAATAAAATTAGGAGTGTGAATAAAGTCTTGAAGGCCTCCATCACCCTGTTCAACAACTGCAAAATAACTTTTTCTTGCTAATTCATATATATGTTTTTTTGATCCAGTTGTAATATTCCATTTAGAATCATTTACCCCTTTCTCAATAGCATAATTTTTAAGAATCTCAACACTATCAATTTCAGGTGTCACAGACATTGATAATAACATTATATCCTCATTTTTAATAAATTCCTCTTGTATTTTTAACATATTATTTGTCATAATAGGACAAATACTTGGACAACGAGTAAAGAAAAAATCCACTACATAAATTTTATTTTCATAATCTTTTGAAGTAATATTAGCTCCATTTTGATTAATTAAATTAAAATCTCTTACAGTATGATTTTCACTTATATTTCTAACACTCTTATCGACCAATTTTGGGTTAATATCAATAGGGTTATATATTGGAAGTTGTTTTTTTGAAATTTGATTACATGAATTAAATGTAATTGATAAAACAAAAATATAAATCAGCTTATACATTATTTGCAATTGCAGTTGAATTATCAGCCAAAAAATTCTTTGCTTCAATAATTTCAGGACGTGAGCTATTTGTTTCTGAACTTAGCTTAACTAATTGATCATAATAATAAACAGCTAATTTAACGTTATTAAGTTTTTCAGCAGCTTTTGCTGCTCCATATATCCCATTAAACCTGAAAGGATGTCCTTTCAAATTTACTTTATATGCCTCTAGTGCTTTTTCAGGTTTATTTAGTGCTAAGTAAAGATCAGCTAAAAGTTCATCTGCTGGAATTATTTCACCAGGTGTAACTGCTGCTTTTGAGGTCTTACTCTCTAAATTAGATGCTAATTTCATATACTCAATAGCTTTTTTAGAGTTTCCTTTTGAGTATTCGATCCATCCTCTTACTGCTTCAATTTGAATTGTAACTTGACCACTTTCATAAGTATTCTTAGCTTCAGTTAGTTTATCTCTAAGAATTATCAAAGATTTTAATTCATTTTCTGCAGCACTAGAGTTCCCTATATTGGAATAGCCTAATGCTCTTGAAAAATGAAGAATTGCTTTTGGCCAATGTGCCTTATCCCAATCTAATTTAGTCTTTGGTAGTTCAAGTTGAGTGGCTAATTCCCAGTTTTTATTTTCTATTGCTAATCTTGATGGTACAGCAATTAAAGCATAAGCAGATGCAAAATGATCAGCAGGAAAAACCTCTTTTATTTCTTCCATTTTATTCATTTCTGATTGTGCTTTTGCATTGTCTCCAAGTTGAAGGTATGCATATACTAGATAGTCTAAGGCATGTATTTCACTAACCCAATTTGCATTAGGGTTAACAGATTCCGCATAACATACTGCAGAATCAGCAGAATCAATATTAGATTTTATGGACTCATTCCACAATCCTAACCTTGTAAATATATGTGAAGGCATATGTTGAGCATGTGCTGATGACGGAGCAATTATTGCGTATTTACGTGCAGTTGTTAGAGCCATGTGGGCAAGTTCAGGAGAATCGTAATTATGTATTATATAATGAGCAATTCCAGGATGATTGGGGTATTTCTCAAATAATTTTTCTAATATTTTTCCTGATTTTTTTTGTTTACTGTAAGTCTTGTCATTTAAATCTGCAGTAGCAAGTACAGAAAGTGAGTAAAAAACTGCTGTTTCTACATCATCAGGATACTTTACATGAAGTTCTTCCATTTTACTTTCATAGTTAAGTTTTCTGGTTTGTGTATCTAAATTTTGCCAGTCTTTAAAGTAAATGCTTACGGCATCTATATAATCTTTTTCACGCTCGTTATTTGGAGTTAATGTTTTAGCAATTTTTAAAAGCTCTTCACCACGTTTTAGAGATTTTGGATTTTGTTTAAAAGATAATGGATGATTTAAAATGCTCATTGCTGTTCCCCAGTAAGCCATTAAACATTCTGGGTCTTGGTCTAAAATACTTACAAATGCTTTTTCTGCTTCTGCATATTCAAAAGAATGAATTAAGGTTAGTCCTAGATTAAAGGTTTCTCTCATCTCATAACTACATGAAAGTGAAAAACTTACTTCACCAAAATTTGGATCTCCACACAATAATAAGTCGCCTCTATTTAGTTCTATATTGGCAAAAATTGGTGATTGTAAAGAATTAGATTTTTTATTGTTACAAGATGAAAAGAATATTAATATGCTAAATACAAATATTAGTTTATTGAAATGAGTCATAATTTTTAAATTAATTTTAGTAGTTGATATTTAAAATCAAACATAAAATTAAAAAAAAAAGCTGATTTTAATATTAAACTAATTTAAGTGACTAATGAAAAATAATTTGAGTTATTAATTTTATTTTTTGATAAAAGAAGAAAACAGAAACTCTTGTTCAGTATTAAAGGGAGTTGAGTGATTAGTTATTAAATCCTTTTCCAGTAAAAAATATTCTTTAAATACTTTATTTATTGATTCAATATTATATTTGGTGACTTCTAATCCACTACATTTTTCTGGACCATTTGATGAAAAAGTTGCAATAACCATTTTTCCATTGCTTGAGATTGAATTACCAGCTAAGTTTACATAATTATTTATTTCCTTTTCTTTTTTTAAAAAATGAAAAGCTGCTCTATCATGCCATAAATCATATTTCTTTTCTGGAATAAAACTATTTATATCAGACACTATCCAATTAACAAGAGATGATTTGTTTCCAAGTCTTCTTTTAGCCTTATCAATAGCACTTTTTGAAATATCTAATACATCAATATTATAAAAACCCATTTTTAAAAGGTTATCTACAAGTCGACTTTCCCCTGCTCCAACATCAATGATATGGGCACTCTTAATTAGATTTAGAGATTTAATAATATCCATAGAAGTTTTTGGATAAATTTGATACCAACTGACTTCGTTTTCCTTTTTTTTTGAGTGAACATTTTCCCAATGTCCCTCCAAATCATTATCAATCATACTTAAAATTATAAATAAAAATCAGTTATATAACATTATAATAATTAAATTTAGACTACATTCGCGTGAAATTTAATAAATATATATTATGAAAAATGGAATTGTAAAATTCTTTAACGGATCCAAAGGATATGGTTTTATCAAAGAAGAAGGTGTTGAAAAAGACCACTTTGTACACGTGTCAGGACTAATTGACAGAATCGATCAAGACGATAAAGTTGAGTTCGAACTAGAAGAAGGTCCAAAAGGATTGAGCGCAATTAATGTTAAGAAAATAGATTAATTTCTTACTGCACTCTTTTTGTCCATATTCTAATATCTTAGAATTCTGGAACACTTATTTTTTCGGCTATTTTCCAATTAAATTCAGAAAAATAATAAGAACAGTATGTGTCTTGTTACTTGTTCTTATTTTATTTGAGGTAGCCGTTAAATTTTTAATATGCATCTTAATTATTGGAGTAACTTCTAGACTATTAAAGTTCATCTACTTCTTTACAAAATAATTATACTGAAATGTTGCTAATAAAGCTCCAATTATAGGGGCTAATAAATAATACCATAAATAGTACTTTGAAATACCATCTCCAATTATTAAATGACTTAAAGTAGGACCAAGAGAAACGGCAGGATTAAAAACACCACCCGATGTCTGCCCAACAGTGAAAGCTCCAACCATTACAGTTAAACCAATCGCCAATCCATAAAATGAATTGCCCTTTAAATTAGGGTGAGTAGCTACATTTAAAATTACGTACACAAGTAAATAAGTAAATATAATCTCGCAAGCCAAAATTTGATAAATCGATGCAGATAAATTAGGTTGAATTTCCATAGGGCTTGAACTTAAAAAAAACACTACCAGTGCAGCCAAAGTTGCACCTAAAGTTTGGGAGATAATATAATTGATAGATTCTACCAGTCCTATTTCTTTTCTTAAAAACATTGCTAATGTAACCACTGGATTATAATGAGCACCAGAAATATGTGCACCCATATAAACCAAAACAGTTAATCCAAAACCAATCGCAAAAGGATTTCCACTAACTCCAATTATTAATACTAAAAAGAAGGTTCCTATTAATTCTGTTATGTAATTTTTCATATTATAAAAATAATAAAAAGTTTAAATTTCAGTTTCTAATTTCTTAGTTACCAAATAGACACCTAAAAAAATCAATAACATTCCAATAACATTTAGAATTGTTAAATAATCATTTTTTGTAGTAAGAGCATAAAAAATTCCAACGACTGGTTGTAGATATACAAAAGTACTTACTGTTGAAGCAGTTAGTTTTGACAAGGCATAAGCATTAAACATGTAGGTTAAGAATGTGGTACCAACTACAACATAAACCATAGGGAGAACTGCATCTATTAGAGGAAGGCTTACCCAATCTACACTACTAAATTCTTGAATACCTACTGGGAAATTCATTAATAATCCAACTAAAAACAGCCACCTAAATAGTGTTATTATATTATATTTTTCAACAAGCTCTTTTACAAATATTAAATAAAGACCATAAGTTGAAGAGTTTAAAATAAATAATAAGTTTCCAACAGGAATATTAGGTGCGTTAAAAGAAGATACGGGACTATAAAGAATTAAAATTAATGCTCCTATAAAACCTGAAATAATTCCAAATACACTCCATAATCTTAGCTTTTCTTTTAAAATAATAGCAGAAAAAATAAAAACTAAAATAGGTACTGCAGTTATTAAAATAGAACTGTTAATAGGAGTAGAAAGCTCTAAACCTTTAAAAAAAGCTAACTTATTTATAAACATTCCTAAAAAAGAACACAATAATAATTTAGGCCAATCTTTTTTATCAATTTTTTCATTTTTAATAAATAGACTCAAAACCCAAAATAAAATTGTAGCACCTAATACTCTTAATAGAACAAACCCATATGCTTCTATATAAATTGGCATGACATTTTTAGCAATAGTGTGATTAAAACCATAAATTACAGTAGCTCCAAATGCCGCTAACAAACCCAAATTTCTTTTATTCATTAATCTTATATTTACAAAGAATTTTGCTGAGCAAATCTAAGTCTAATTAATTAGATATTTATTAATGAAAAAAATATTTATTAACTCTATTTTTTTACTTGCTTTTATTGTTTCATGTGAGTTTAATAATTATGAAACCGTAGATAAAAACATACGTTTTAGAGAGCAAATAAAAACTGGAAATTTTGCAAAATTAAGCAAAGGGCATACTTACTATGAAATTAAAAATATTGATTCAAACAAAACCCTGGTATTCATTCATGGATTTTCAGTACCATCCTATATATGGGATGAAACTTATTATTCAGCAATTAAGAAAGGATATAAAGCAATAAGATTAGATTTATATGGAAGAGGGTATTCTTCAAACTTAGATACTGAATACACAGATGCGCTTTTTGCTAACCAGGTTATAGAGTTAATGACAGAACTAAATATAAAAAAAGCCGATTTTTTAGGTTTATCAAATGGTGGAAGAGTTATTTCTAAAATTGCTTATTTGAAGCCTGAGATTGTCGATAAATTAATATATGTTTCTGCCAATAGTTTTATGAGTCATAACCCTCCTATAGATAAATCTGTAAGTGGAAAGGAAATTAATGACTTTATTAGAAACAATTATCCGACTATTTCTAAAGGACAGCTGCTTGATTTTAAATATCCTGAAAAGTTTAAAGGATGGGATGAAAAGTATGAAAAGTTATTACAGTATAAAGGATTTGCAAGGGCATTGATTTCAACAAGAAAAAATCATATAAATCTTGATAAAGAAAATGGTTATATAAACAAATCTGAAATTCCTTTTTTTATTATTTGGGGGGATAGTGATTCAGCTGTAGTTTATAGTGATTTTAAAGAAAAGTTAAATAAAATAATGCCTAGAAGAAAAGAATACTTTATATCAGAATCGGGGCATCTTCCAAATAAGGAAAATATATCAGAGTTTGAAAATCTGCTTTTTGAAAATATTTTAAAATAAAATTATATCTTAACTTTAATAAAAAATAAGTCTAAATCTATATGAAAAACATTTTAACTTTTATCCTGTTTTTAGTTTCTAGTTCAGTTTTAATTGCTCAAACCTTTGATACTAATGTAAGTAATGTTAATGCCCAATTTCATAAAGTTCTTAAGGATGTTGCATATGGAAGAGTAGATTCGAATACTGAAATTGATGGAAATAAATATTTATACAAAAAACCACAAGAAGCTGTTATCAATTTAAACGATGGTTATAAACCAATTCGTATTAAAACAAATTATAATATTATTAAAGAAACTTTTGAAGTGCAATCAGAAGATGGTATTCTTAATTTAAGACCAGATAAAGTTAATTCCATTTCGTTTAGTGATGCAAATTTTGTTACTTATCAAGGAAGTTTTTACAAGCTTATAACCAAAACAAAAAACTTTTCTATTATTAAATCTATAGTACTAATTGCTGTTGAACCTGATTATCAAGTAGGAATTCAAGACAAGCCAAATTTGAGATATAAAAATGCAAACAAACTATATATTCAAATTGGAGCTAAAAAAACACTAATAAAAGTCAACAAAAAATATATTTCTCAATTATTTGAAGATTCAAAACAAGGAGAAATTAAAAAGTTTTTTAAATCAAAGAAAATTTCTATTAGAGACGATGCAGATTTAAAATTATTATTTGATTCTTTTCAAGATAATCTAAAATAAATATTATGATAGAGTGGCATAAAAAATATGTCGACAAAGTTTTAAAACTTTGGGGAATGTCTAACTACCAAGGATATTGGATGTCCTTTATTAAAGGATTGATTATTGGTGGGTTAATTGTTCATTATTGCTTTTGATATCCTCTGTATTAAAATATTATGATACAGTGGCATAAAAAAATTATAGAAAAAACCCTGAATTATTTTGGTATTAGTCATTATCAAGCGTATTGGATTTGTGGTCTAGAGGGATTAATTATTGGTGGACTAATTGCTTATTATTGCTTTTAATCTTCTGAGTTAAATAAGGAAGGATCTTTTCTTTTTATTAAATACCCATTCTTTCTTTCAAAATCTGGCTTATTAAACTCTTCAATTTTTATTTCAAGATTTTTTTCTAACCAATCTGCAATTAAATGTCTGTGACAAAATTTCGTTTTGGCACAGTGACACATAATAACTGGCTCATCCCCTCCAGTAATGAAATTTAAATGATCTAGAACATTATTAGGATCCAATTCATTCAACTGATCATTATATAGTGAGAGGAACTTTTCTTCACTAATTTTCTTTTTTTTTAAAGAATTCATGAGTTTATAGTTTGGAGCCAATGCTTTATATTCATATTTTACATCAACGTAATTTGAAGGAAATAAAGCAATAGAAATTGCTCCTGGAACCGTATTTTTCTTTAATATGTTAAAATTAGCAGTTTTGATAAATATTTTTTATTACGAATTTCGCAATTATATTTATGAATTTCGAAATAAATTTAAATAAATCATAAAAAGTATATCTAAATCATTAATAAATGAAGTTTTTTTTCTATAAAAACTTTTCTAATTAACTTAATTTTAACATATTTGTTATATAATCAAAAATGTAATTATGAAAAAATTCAAATTATTTATCACATTATCTATGTTGATAGTGTCATATTTAGGATTTGCTCAAGATGTAACTATTACCGGAAATGTTTCCGATGATAACAGCTTGGCTCTTCCTGGTGCGACAGTTTTAGTGGAAGGCACAAGTACTGGTGTTACCACTGATTTTGATGGTAATTATACTATTTCAGCCTCTGTTGGGGACGTACTTGTCTTTAGCTTTGTTGGTTTTGATAGTAAATCAGTTACTGTTGGAAATTCAACTAAGATTAATGTTCAATTAAACTCAAGCACAGAACTTGAAGAAGTTGTTGTAACAGGTATTACTAGTAGGGATCGTAGAAGATTAACTTCTAGTGCCGTTGTTGTTGGAGCTGAACTTATTGAAGGTGTGGCTCTTAGTTCTCCAGATCAAGCTCTTTCAGGGCGTGTTGCTGGATTAAGAGTTGTTACAACTTCAGGTACTCCTGGTGCAACTACAGACATTAGAATTAGAGGTGAAGGTTCTATCTCAGGATCTAACAGACCTTTATTTGTAATTGATGGTGTTCCGGTTAATAACGGATCTATTAGTCCTCTTTTAACTGACATGGGTATTTTATCTATGATTAATGCTTCAGATATCGAAAGCATTACAGTACTAAAAGATGCTTCTGCAACCGCTCCTTATGGTGCGAGAGGTTCTAATGGTGTTATTGTAATAACAACAAAATCTGGTTCTGCTGGAGAAGTTCAATATAATTTAACAACTCAGTACGGTTTTCAAAACTATGCGAGAGACGAAAGACCTATGTTAACAGGTGAACAAAGACTCGAACTTGGTGCGGAAACTTTAATCAATGATTATGGATGGAGTAAAGCTCAAGCCACTACTTATGCACTTGCTAATTTTGCTGGTGCTGCAGCTTGGGATGCCGGAGGAAGAGTTGATGGTAACTGGGAGGAACTAATTAAAGTAAAAGATGCTCCTTATCAATCTTATGACTTATCTGCTTCAGGAGGTTCTGCTAATGAAAACTTCAGAATATCTGTAGGTTATAAGAGTACTCAAGGTACGTCTGTTGGTACTGATTTTGAAAGTGTAACGGGAACTTTTACCTATAAAAGAAAATCTGGAAGAGTTGACATTACTACTAGTAACAGAGTTACAAATGCTATTCAAAATGGTATTCATGAATCTAGTTCTTATTTTGGAGCTCCTCAGATGACAAGGTTATTCATGAGTCCATTTCAACAACCAAAGAATGCGGATGGATCTTGGAATATTAATTTATCCACATCTGTTTTTAACACTCCTTATCTTGCTGAAAAGAATATTCAGCAAAATGATGGAACTAGAGCGTTATCAAACACTACTGTTAGTTATAGAATAACTGATGATCTTAAGTTTAGTACTAGATATGCTATTGACTTTACTTTAGGTGTTTCTCATGAATATAGAGTTCCTCACCATGGTGATGCTAAAGGAACAAATGGTTATGCTTATCAAAATACTTCTAGATCATTTACTTGGTCTTCAACTAATACTCTAGAATATAATAAAACTATTGATGATGTTCATAATATTAGTTCTCTAGTTCAGATGGAGTTTCAAAAGAACAAGTACACATACAACTCTTCATCTGGTCAAAATGTTGCAGCTGACGGATTGCATTATGTAAATAGTTTTGGAACTAATCAATCAGCATCTGGTGCATTTAGTGATTGGAAGTCACTTTCTTATTTAGGACTTCTTAACTACACTTATCTTGATAAGTATGTTGCTGATTTTTCATTTAAGTATGAAGGGTCTTCAAGATTTGCTCTGGGCTACAGATTTGGTAACTTTTGGTCAGCTGGTTTAGCTTGGAATATTCATAAAGAAAATTGGCTCGAAGGAAATGAGATAGTTAACAACTTAAAGTTTAGAGCTTCTATTGGTGAAACAGGTAGTAATAGTGTTGGATTAAACCAATACCAATCTCTATTTGGATATAGTGCAAGTTATGATGATAATGGTGCAATCTATCCATCTTCATTTGGTAACCTATTATTATCTTGGGAAAAGCAAACACTATATGATGTAGGTCTTGACTTTGGTTTTCTAAATAATAGAATTACTGGATCTGTTGGTTATTATAATAGAACCACTAATGACTTACTTCAAAGTGTACCTTTATCTACAACTACTGGACACGGTTCACAAACGCAAAACGTAGGTGAAGTAGAAAATAAAGGTGTTGAGATTGAATTAAATGCAGACGTTGTTAAGTGGGGTGATTTCACATGGAATATTTATGGAAACTACGCAACCAATGAAAATGAAGTATTGAAATTAGCTCAAAAAGCTGATGGTACTGATATAAATCTAGATGGAGGCTATAACAGAACTAGAGTTGGTGAGCCTATGGGTGTTTGGTATCTTAGAGGATGGGCTGGTGTAAATTCTGATACTGGTAATCCTATGTACTATAAAGGAGGAGCTACCAATCCAAGTATGGAGATAGTTAATAGCTATGGTGCTGCTCTACAATCGGTTCAAGGAAATAGAATGCCTGATTACTCAGGAGGTTTAGGTACTAGATTTTCATACAAAAGCTTCTTTGTTGATGCTAACTTTTATTTCCAAGGTGGTAACAAGATTTACGAAAGATGGAACTGGTATACTCATGCAAGTAACCTACTTTCAACTAGATACTATCAAGGATCTCAAGCGTTATTGGCTAGATGGCAAAAACCAGGTGATGTTACTGATGTTCCTAGAATGAGATGGAGTACAAGTACATCTGGTACAGGATCAGGAAATACGTCAAGATTCTTATATGATGGTGATTATGTAAGATTAAGAGATGTAGTTGTTGGATATAACCTACCAAAAAAATGGATTGAGAAGGCAGGTTTTGATAATGTAGGATTAAGTCTAAGAGGTCTTAATTTATTTACTTGGGTAAAAGATGACAACCTAAAAGTTGATCCAGAAGTCAGAAACAGTGGATCATGGGAGATATATACTCCAATACTAAAATCAGTTTCTGTTGGTGTAAACTTAAAATTCTAAGAATATGAAAAATATATATAAATACTTACTATTATTTGTTGCAACGGCATTAATTGTTTCTTGTAACGAAGAAGATCTTGAACCAACATTGGCTCAAGACAAAGATTTAGCAACAGGTATTAATACTGCTGCTGACTTAGCATCTGTTTTAAATAGTGCATACGATCGTATGACAGGATCTGGACATTATGGTAGAAATACTCTTATAATGGGAGATGTTAGAACAGACAATGCTTATTCAACCATGAATTCTGGTAGATTTGCTGCCTCTAATATGGATCACACCGCACAAGGGTATGGACCATGGGGTACAATCTACGGAGTTATTGCTATTACTAATATAGTTATTGGTGTAGATGGATCCTCACTAACAGGAAGTCAAACCGCTATTTCTCATACGCAAGGACAAGCCTATGCACTGAGAGCACTAGCTCATTTTGATCTACTTAGGATGTATGGCCAACATTTTATTACTGGCCAAGGTGGAGGAGGTTCATTAGGTGTACCATATGTTAAAACATATAAGAATCCTGATAATTTGACACCTGCTAGAGATACAGTTGGATCAAATGTTGGTGATATTACAGCTGATATAACTACTGCAATCTCTATGATGAGTGCTTCACTAGATAGTTCAGCAGCATATATGACAGTAGCTGGTGCTTATGCAATTGGTGCAAGAGCATTATTGTATGCAGGTTCTGTAAACAGTAGCTTATATGCAACTGCTGGTACTATGGCAAAATGGGTTATTGATAATTCTGGAAAAACTCCAGTAAGTGCTGCAGGATTTAATGCCTCTTATAGTACTGACTATGCAAGTAACGCAATTTTTGAGCTTTCTTTCACAGGTACAGATAATAGAGGAATTAATGGAATGGCTTATATCTTAAGAGGAACTTCTTATGGAGACGTAAGAATTCTAACAAGAGATAGAACCAAAGCAATGACAAGTCCTGACCTATTAGATATAGCAGAGGTAGGTGATGTTAGATTTGCTGCAAATATGATTGGTTTAGCTCAAGCACAGCAAACAGTATTAGGTAAATATCCTACTATGAGTGGTGCTGATAACATTACTCTTTTTAGAATTGAAGAAATGCATTTAATATATGCTGAAGCAATGCTAAGAGGTGGTGATGCTGCTACTGCAAAAACATACCTAAATAATATTCCTGCACTTAGAGGATTAGGAGCTGATTTCTATGCTTCTGCAACTCTAGATAATATTCTTCTAGAAAGAAGAAAGGAATTCTATTTTGAAGGTATGCGTTATGATGATTTGCTAAGAACAGGTAAAGGAATGCCTTTAGTTGATCCTTTTAAGCAAATGAATGACGATAAAACTGGATCTCCACCAGGATTTGGTGACTATAATACTGCTTACCCAATTGGGACAGGAGAATTAAATGCTAACCCTAATATGGTTGAGAACTACGGTTATTAATATCTTAATCTAACCAAGATATTTTAAAAAACCCGCTTTAATTAGCGGGTTTTTTTTTATTTATGATGGATATTAACACATTAACACTAATATGGATTATTATAGGGATATTATTATTCCCTGTTTTAATTAAAAATAAGGTTCCCTATGGGAGACATACATCTCAAAAATGGGGAATTACTATAAGCAATAAAATTGGATGGATTTTAATGGAACTTCCTGCTCTACTAGTTTGTCCTATATATTATATTTTTTACAATTCTAACCTATATACCATAAATACTATATTTATTTTATTATGGATCTTACATTACTTTAATAGAACAATAATTTATCCCCTAAGGATTAAAACCAAAGGAAAGAGAATGCCACTGATAATTGCTGCTTTAGCCTTATTTTTTAATGTTATTAACGGATTAATTAATGGATACTACCTCTCTAACACAAATTATTTAGAAATCAATTACTATGTGTTACTATTTGGGTTTATAATTTTCTTTACTGGATTAATATTAAATATAAGATCAGATAATAAATTGATTGGTTTAAGATTAAAAAATGAAGAGAATAAATATGTTATTCCTAATGGAGAATTATTTAATTATATATCTTGTCCTAATTTCTTTGGTGAATTAGTAGAATGGTTAGGATTTGCAATTATTACAGTAAACCTTGGTAGTTTATCTTTTTTTATATGGACATTTATAAATCTAGTCCCAAGAGCAATTTCGCATCATAAATGGTATAAGGATAATTTTAAAGATTATCCAAAGAATAGAAAAGCTATTATTCCTAAATTATTATAAATCAAGAAAATTTTGGATAGTATATCATTACAGCTACTATCAATCCAAAAATAACAGAGAAAAAAACTGCGCCTGCAGCAATATCTTTAATTAATCCTATTTTTTTATTGTAATCAGGGTGAATAAAATCAGATATTTTCTCAATAGCAGTGTTCAAAGCTTCAGAAGATAAAATTAAGCCTATAACAAGTATTTGAAACATCCATTCTATTTTAGAAATTTCAAAATAAAATCCAGCAACAACAAAACAAAAAGACACAAATAACTGAGCTTGAATAGCATGCTCTGTTTGAATTAAATAAAAAGCTCCTTTAATTGAATAATATATAGCTTTAAACCTTCCTGTAATAAATTTTTTCAAAATATATTAATTATACGAATATATGATTATTTTTATAGAAGAAATTAAACCTTATAATTATCTAAATGTGGTATAGTTATTGTTATTAAACTTGTTATGAAAAAAACCTTATTATTTTTATTTCTTTTATTATTAAATTCTACCCCGCTCCTATCTCAAATCAATCCTAAAAATATTGAAATTGTTAGAGACAATTATGGTGTGCCGCATATTTATGGAAAAACAGATGCTGATGTTGCATATGGTTTAGCCTGGGCTCACTGCGAAGATGATTTTAAAACTATTCAAGAAGGGTATTTAGCAGGAAATGGATTATTAAGCAAATATATTGGAACAAAAGGAGCTGGTGCTGATTTAATCACTCAAGTCATTGAATCTGAGAAAACTGTGGATGAGTTATATCATACTTTAAGCCCTGAATTTATAAAAATATTAGAAGCATATTCACAAGGAATGAATAAGTATGCTGAAATATATCCCAATCAAGTTTTAGTCAAAAAACTTTTTCCTATTACTCCAAAAAAAATGGCTAGATATTCTTTTTTACAATTATTTATTTCAAATCAAGGGGATAGATTAATTGGAAATATTTTTAGAAATAACATTAAATCAGATATTACTTTTAATAATGACATGAATGGCTCAAATGCTATTGCTATGAATTCTAATAAAACAGGGAGAAATGAAACATATCTTGCTATAAATCCACATCAACCTTTTGATGGACCTACTTCATGGTATGAAGCTCATCTTGTAAGTGAACAGGGAACAAATATAATTGGTGCAACTTTTGCTGGTGCTCCTTGTATTTTGATTGGAGTAAATAAATATTTAGCATGGACCCATACGGTAAATTTGCCTGATAAAGCTGATATTTTTAAACTTCAAATGCATCCAAGAAAAAAGAATATATATTTAGTTGATGGACAAGAATTTAAATTAGAAATAAAGAAGGCTAAATTGTATGTTAATATATTAGGAATTTCATTTAAAATTCGACGTAAATTTTTTAAAAGTATATATGGACCAACATTGAAAAACGATAGTGGATACTACTCTGTAAGAACTCCTATTCTTTACAATATTAAATCACTTCAACAATGGTGGGAAATGAACAAAGCCAAGTCATTTACAGAATTTTACAATATTCTTAAATCAAGAAATTTACCTGGATATAATATTGGATACGCTGACAGAAATGACACTATTTTTTATATTTCTAATGGAATTATGCCTAAAAGAAATGAAGCATATAATTGGAAAAAAGTAGTTCCTGGTAATACAAAAAAAACTTTATGGACTGAATATTATGATATTGAAGATCTTCCTCAAGTTATAAATCCTAAATCTGGGTTTATATATAATGCAAATCATTCACCTTTTAAATCAACAGATGAAAGTGAAAATCCAAAAGCTGATAATTTCTCTAAAACGATGGGTTATGAACTTTATGATAATAATAGAAGTACAAGACTTTTAGAATTAATAAATTCATATGAAACAATTGATTTTGAAACTTTTAAAAAGATTAAAAATGATAGGACGTTTCCAACTCCTATAAATTATAGTTTCATAGATATTAATAACGTTTTTGAAATGAAACCTGAAGATTATCCAGAAATAGCAGAATTATTGAATTCTATTCAAACCTGGAATAAAAAAGCTGATGCAGATTCATTTGGTGCTGGCACATATGGTATGATGTATTATAATTTAACTAGAAACTACAATAAATATGAAAAAGAAAAGGTAGTTTCCAAAGAATTCTTATATGAATGTTTAAAAAATGTTAAAAGTGAGATGATCGAAAATTTTGGATCGACTAAAGTGAAATTAGGTGATTTTCAAAAATTAGTTAGAGGAAATAAAGAAATTCCAATATTTGGCCTTCCAGATGTTATTACTGCAATGAGAGGTGTTAAACATAAAAACGGACAAATAAAAATTAGTCATGGAGAATCTTATATAGGTTTAGTAAAGTTCACAAAAAATGGTCCTGAATATGAGTCTGTTTCACCTTATGGAACAAGTGATCATCCAAATTCCCCACATTATAATGACCAAATGGAATTACTGTCTGGGTTTAAAACAAAGAAAATGACTTTTGATAAAGATGAAATTTATTCTAATTCAGAAAGAATTTATAATCCTCTATAAAATTATTTTAATTTTTTTATAAAAAAATATTTAATTATGAAAATACAAAATTCACTACTATTAATACTGCTAATATTTACAACTAGTTGTAATCCTTCAGAAAAAAAATCTCAAATGATTGAAGGAGTATTGGTACACTCCGTTTATTTTTGGTTGAACAACCCTGAAAGTCAGGATGATAGAAAAGTTTTTGAAAAAGCTATAAAGAGATTAATCTCCACTAATAAACTAGCAGTAAAAAAACATTTAGGAAAACCTGGAAATACAGCAAAAAGAGGTGTAGTTGATAATTCTTATGATTATTGCATGATTTTAACATTTCCAACATTAGAGGCTCAAAGATTGTATCAAGATGACCCAACCCATCTTATTTTTATAGATCAAGCAAAGCACTTGTGGAAAAAAGTTACAGTTTATGATTCAATGAAGGAGCCTATTTAAGCAGTTTTAAAGCCTTTGAATAGATCTTTTCATAAATAGGCACAACTTTATTAATATCAAATGATTCCGCTTTATTAAATGCCCTAATTTTAAATTCTTCAAGAACCTTGGGATTTTCTAATATAGAAATAGCATAATTGGACATAGATTCAATATCATTTGAATCCGTTAGATAACCTGTTTCACCATGAATATTAATTTCTGGCAAACCACCAGCATTTGATGAAACAACAGGTACTTTACTTGCCATAGCTTCAAGGGCAGCTAAACCAAAGCTTTCTGTATTAGATGGAAGCAAAAACAAATCAGAATGACATAAATTTTTTTCTACTTGATTACTATTACCCAAAAAATGAACTTTGTTTTCAATAGATAACTCTTTACAAAGATTTTCTGCCATTTCTTTTTCTGGCCCCTCACCTATCATCATAAGCTTTGAAGACATTTTTTCTTGAATATTATAAAAAATCTGAATTACATTCTTAATATTCTTAACAGGTCTAAAGTTACTTACATGAGTAATTATAAGTTCCTCATTAAGATTAGGGTTTTCTATAAAACATAATTTTTGTTGTCTTTTATATTTTGAAATATCAATAAAATTAGGTACAACCTCAATGTCTTTATAAATTTCAAATTGATCTAATGTGTCTTGCTTTAAGCTTTGAGAGACACAAGTAACTATATCTGATTTATTAATACTAAAGTTAACTGCAGTTTTATAAAAAGGATGATTTCCTACTAGGGTTATATCCGTCCCATGTAAAGTTGTTACAATCGGAACATTAAGTCCTAGATCCTTCAACATCTTCTTAGCCATATATGCTGCATAAGCATGAGGAATAGCATAGTGAACATGCATCAAGTCTATAGAGTATAATTTAATTACTTCAACTAATTTGGTTGATAATGCTAATTCATAAGGTTGAAAATTAAAAAGAGGATATTCTGGTACTTTAACTTCATGAAAAAAAATATTTTCATCAAAATCCTTTAGTCTTACAGGCTTTTTATAAGCAATAAAGTGAACTTCATGACCATGTTTCCCTAAAGACATACCAAGCTCTGTAGCAAGAACTCCACTACCTCCAAAAGTTGGATAACAAACTATTGCTATTTTCATTTATAAATGCTAATTAAATGATTCATATATAATTCTTTGTATCTCCGTTCTAATATTATACTTATATAACATTCTATTCTCCATAGTTGGATAAGTTCTGTTAGATAAAAAAACATATACTATTTTATTTTCTGGATCAGCCCAAGTATATGTTCCTGTAAAGCCTGAATGTCCAAAACTAGACATCGGAACACATCCACAGGTCGCCTTACTATTATCTAACTGGGGTTTATCAAAACCTATACCTCTCCTATTATTATTGTCACAAAAATAGCAAGTATTAAAATGATCTATAGTAGAACTTTTAAAAAATTTTATATCACCATAATAACCTCCCTGAAGATACATTTGCATAATCTTAGCAACATCATTAGAATTTGAAAACAAACCTGCATGTCCACCTATTCCACCCTGCATAGCAGCGCCCATATCATGCACATATCCATGTAGAGTTGTATTTCTAAAATAATTGTCAATTTCAGATGGAATTATTTTATTTTTTACAAAAAATAGAGTCGGGTTATATGTGGTTTTATTAGCACCTAAACCTAATAAAAGCTTTTGCTTTAATTGAAAATCTAGATCATTTTTATTTTTGTTTTCTAAAAAAAATTTGATAAAATAATAAGGTAAATCACTATATACATAAGATTTATCATCAGAAAGATCACTGTTTATAATGTTTAAATTGATCGTGTCTAGAAAAACATCTTTTAAAAATAAGTTATCTGTCACCTTAATTGTAAAACCGTCTCTTTTTGAAGATTTATACCAATTTGATAGAGGTTTATTTGTTAAACTGTCAATTGTTTTTTTATAAAATGGAATCCATGGAAATAAACCAGCTTGATGAGAAAGCATTTCTTTAATAGAAATATTTTCTTTGTCTTTCAAATCTATATTTGGAAGCATATCTAATAAAGTAGTTTCTAAATTAAGATTATCCAATTCATACTCATTCATTATTAAAGGAATAGTAGATAGTATTTTAGTTAATGAAGCCAAATCATATAAATCATCCCATTTTACTTTATCAGATGATTCATATATTTTATTTCCAAAAGATTTATTATAAATAACATCACCATTTTTTGCTACTAAGATTTGAGCTCCCGGCATCATTTTTTTTTTAATGGCAAAAAGGGCAATAGAATCTATTTTATTTAGTTTATTTATATCAAAACCTTGATTATTAGGATGAGAATAACTTAATCTATTTAAAATATCACTTTTAATGTGTGTACTTACAGGAAAGTTTTTTCCAATACTTACTGGAAGGATGCCCTTAGCAGCTATAGCCCCAAAAATAATTTGTGAAGAGATGTTTTGGAACACATTATTATTTTGATAAGAAACTAGTATAGATTTAATATTATTTAAATCTAAATCCATTAAAGCATAGGGTTTAGCAAACACATCAAGAATCACATTTTTTTTCCTAGATATTAGTTCTATAGCTTTGATTTCTTTTTCAGAAAATTTATAATCTTCAAATGGAGTTTTATATGACTTATGGAAACCAATAATAACCAAATCATAGGGATCTAATATTGTTATTAATTTTTCTATTTGATAATCATCTCTTCTTATATGATCTACTTTTGTATAGTGATTTAACATCTTGAAAAATTCATCTGAATTTGAATTACCCATCTTTAAGTATGCAATTTTTTTAGATAAATTTTTTATAGGAAGTAATTGATTGTCATTTTTAATTAGAGTAATTGAATTCTTAGCAAGTTTTTCAAACAATAGTTTATCTTCTTCCGTATTTAGATCAGATTTTAAATTCTCAAGTTTAATATCATTTAATTTATTTAAACCTGCCTTATATTTTGCCATCAATATTTTCTTTACGGACAAGGCTAATCTATTTTCACTTAATTTTCCGCTTTTTAAAGCTTTTTTTATACTGATTGTACTCTGATCTAAATCATCTGGCATTAATAAAATGTCATTTCCTGCTAAAAGTGCATTAACATCTGCTGATTCATCTTTATTAAAATCTACCACTCCTTTCATATCCATAGCATCTGTAATAACCAAACCTTTAAATTTTAATTTCTTTTTTAAAATTTTTGTAACGATATTCTTTGAAAGAGTAGAAGGCAATCTTGGTGATCTTTCTAGAGATGGAACTTCCATATGAGCTACCATAACACCTGATAAATTATTCTTTATCAACTCTTTATATGGAAAAAGCTCAACATCATGTATTCTCTTTGAAGAAAAATTAATTATTGGTAATGTCTTATGAGAATCTGTAGAAGTATCTCCATGACCTGGAAAATGCTTAGCTGAACCCATAATTCCCTTAGATTGCATTCCTTTTAAATATGCTAAGGATTTATTAGTAACATTAATTTTATCTTCTCCAAATGATCTGCTGCCAATTATTGGATTTTTTGGATTGGTATTTATATCTGTAACAGGAGCAAAATTTATATGAACACCTAGTCTTTTAGCATGAGTTCCTATTCTTTTACCAACTTCATAAACTAAAGAGTCATCTTTTATTGCTCCTAGAGTCATATTAAAAGGAAAAGAAAAAGCATCGTCCAACCGCATTCCCATACCCCATTCTGCATCCATTCCAATTAACAAAGGAACCTTTGAAATAGATTGAAATTTATTTGCTGCCAAGGCTTGATCATTTACATTTCCTAATGAAAAAATCAAACCTCCAAGATGATTTTTTTTAATTATTTCTGAGATTTCATTCATTTTTTCAGTCCCCTCTTTACTTGCAACCCAAATTGTAAATAATTGTCCTATTTTTTGATCGATTGTTAAACTATTATAAACACTGTCAACCCATTTTTTTTGATTTTCTGAATCTGAAGTCGTTAAGGGGTTTTGAGAATAAGTAAAAAATGAAATAAAGGATAGAAAAAAAATTAAAAAAAAATGTTTCATTTATCAAGTTATTTTATAATCCTAATTTATTGAATAAAATTCAAAAAAATCAATTTTTTGATCAAAGTATAAAAATCACACATTAAAGAACCGTGAATGCCAACTTTTTTCTGCAGAAATTTCCCAGTTTTCCATATAATCAGAAATATCAACAACCAAATTATTAAAAACAATAGTATTTTTAGAAACAGACTTTTTTCTAACGAGCTCTTTAAAGTCTTTAATTGGTTTATATATAATATATTTTCCTTGCTTAAATGTTACATTCATCTTATCCAACAAATCAATATTGTATTTTTTTTCTAAATCTTGTATGAAATGAATACAATAATCAATAGAACATCCTGAAGCAGGTTTAACTGATTCATTTAAAGCTATAATAATAAATCTATTGTATTTAATTTCAAATGAAGTGAGAAGTTCACTGCCATGAGCTGTCCATGTATTTAAAAACTTGACAATTAAATCATTAATTTCATCTAATTCTGTGTCAATAAATTTTCTGTTGGATTGATAAATCCAAATTTTAGAATCATTAGACATTTCAGAAAATGGGACTATCATAAATCAGATGCTTGATTAATAAGTTCAGCAATATCTAAAACTTTTACTTCATTTTCCTTCTTTTTGTTTTTAATACCGTCAGTTAACATAGTATTACAAAAAGGGCATCCAGCTGCAATGATATCAGGTTGGGTTTCTAAGGCTTCTTCTGTTCTTTTAATATTTACTTCTTGATTACCAGGTTCAGACTCTTTAAACATCTGAGCGCCACCAGCACCACAACACAATCCTTTTTGCTTACAACTTTTCATTTCTGAAAGTTCAACATCTAACTTCTCTAACACATCTCTAGGAGCCTTATAAACATTATTTGCTCTTCCTAAATAACATGGGTCATGAAATGTGATTCTTTTTCCTTTAAATGAACCACCATCTACTGTAAGTCTTCCATCATTTAATAAAGATTTAATAAACTGCGTATGGTGCATAACTTCATATTGACCTCCTAGCTCAGGATATTCATTTTTTAATGTATTGAAACAGTGTGGACAAGTCGTTACAATCTTTTTAATATTATAACCATTTAATACTTCAATATTAGTTAAAGCTTGCATTTGAAATAAAAATTCATTTCCTGCTCTTTTAGCAGGATCCCCAGTACATCCTTCTTCAGATCCAAGAACTGCAAAAGAGACATTTGCTTGATTAAGGATTTTAGCAAATGCTTTTGTTATTTTTTTTGCACGTTCATCAAAACTACCAGCACAACCAACCCAAAAGAGTATTTCAGGTGTTTTACCTTGGGTAAGTAACTCAGAAAAAGTATAAATTTCTATATTATTCATAATTAATTATGATGACCATCGTCAAAAACTTGAATAGTAACTTCTTTGTCAATTAAATCTGTAAATTTTCCATTGTATCTAGTAGCTTTAACTAAGTGATTATCTACCCAATGATAATTACCTCCTCTTGGCTTACCCATTACCATACTATGAAATTTAAATCCATGTTTATTTAACCATTGCTCTGTAACTTCTCTATGATCTTCAGTTCTAGAAGTGAAAAAACAAATAACATGTCCTTCTTCATGCCATCTATTAAGAGTAGCTAAAGCATCAGGATAAACCTTTGCTGTAATCATTCTTTCGGGTTCTTCATTTGGAATATCATCACAAATTGTACCGTCTATATCTATCAAATAATTTGTAATTCCTTTAGGTAAAACTGGACTAATATGTTCACCATCTTCAATTTTTTTACTTAGTATTTTTTCTACTTCTTCTTTTTTCATTTTAAAAAATTTAATTTATAACTCATTTTTCCAATTTAATTTATCCATTTGATTAAATGGCCATGGAGCACCATTATTTTCAATATTAGTCATCATATTATTTAATTCAGATGGGGCAGCCGATTTTTCCATTACTAAATAGCGCCTCATATCCATTATAATTGATAAGGGATCAATTCCTATGGGACAAGCTTCTACACATGCATTACATGATGTACATGCCCAAAGTTCTTCAGAAGTAATATAATTATTCAATAATTCTTTTCCATCTGGTTTAAATTCTCCCTTATGTTTATCAATATTTCTGCCTACTTCTTCAATTCTGTCTCTAGTATCCATCATAACTTTTCTTGGAGATAATTTTTTGCCAGTTTGACTCGCAGGACATTCACTTGTACATCTCCCACATTCTGTACAAGTATAGGAGTTTAATAGTTGTACTTTTGAAAGATCAAAAACATCAGATGCTCCAAATTTTGATATCTCTTGATCGCTAGATGGAGCAGCAAAAGGGTCAGCATTAGGATCTAGCATCATTTTAACTTCATTTGTAACAGATTCTAAATTTGAAAACTTTCCTTTAGATTCAAGATTAGCAAAATATGTATTTGGAAATGCTAATAATATATGTAAGTGTTTAGAATAATATAGATAGTTGAGGAAAAGAAAAATTCCTAAAATATGCAACCACCAAGCAGACCTTTCAATTAGGACAACAGAATCAATTGAAAAACTGTCAAACAAAGGAGTTATAAACTGACTAATAGGGAAAGAACCTGCTGAAATGTATTGAGGGTAATTACTGTTTATTTGTAGCCATAAATCTGACGCATTCATTGTCAAAAATAAAGTCATCAAAACTATTTCTATATATAAAATTAAATTGGCATCATTTTTTGGCCAACCTTTCATTTCATCATTCCAAAAACGTTTTATTTTAATAACATTTCTTCTTATTAAAAACAATACAACAGAAATGATAACCAGAATAGCAAAAATTTCAAAAAATCCTATTAAAAAATTATAAAAAGATCCTAAATAAGGAGCAAAAACTCTATGTGTTCCCAAAAAACCATCGCTTAAAATTTCTAATAATTCAATATTTATTATTAAAAACCCTAAATAAACAACTAAATGTAAGATTCCAACAATAGGTTTATCTATCATTTTGGATTGTCCAAATGCTATTCTAAACATCTGTATCCACCTTTGTTTTTTCTTATCAGATCTATTAATAGGTATTCCTAAATTAATATTCCTATATAGTTTTCTAACATTATTACTAAAAAAACAAATAGAAACAGTAAAAAAAATGGCAAATATTATATTTGGAATGTAGGCTGACAAATATTCTAAAAATTAATTTATGGAGTTTTGTATGGTTTATTTTTCTTTCCAAAAATTGAAAAATGTATATATCTGCTAGGATTCAACCTAATATCTTCAAGTAATAAATCAATTGATTTAGATGCATCATTTAGATTATTAAATACAGAATCATTATTTATCAACTTTGAAATAGTTCCTTGTCCCTTATTAATATCTTCTAATATCTTTGAAAGGTCTTCTGATGATTTTTTAAAGTTAATTAAGGTTTGATCAAAGCCTGAATTATTTAATGTTGAAGAAAATTCAGATAAATCTTTTGAAATATTATTAACATTATTAAGAGTAATATCAATATCTGATTTATTCGATTCAACAATTGACTTAATTAATGAAGAAGTAGTTTTTAAATCGCTAATAGTTTGATCAAAACCTGAAACACTATTTCTTAAACTTACTCTAGTTGAATCATCGAAAACTCTATTTATTTTATGCAATACTGAATCTGCACTCATAATCATAGACTCAATTTTTTCTTGAAGGTTAGTTATTTGTTTATTAACTAAATCTGTCAAACCTGGAGCAATTGAAGTTTTCAAAGTATCATTTGTAACAGCAACTCTAGCATTATCATTTGCTGGAATAATTGCAAGAGCCTTTCCTCCAATAAGACCGGTTTCATAAATTTGAGCTAAACTATTCTTTGAAAATTTAATATTATTCTCAATTCTAAATTTTACTAATAAATCATTATTTTCATAAAAAGATATTTTCTGAACACTTCCAACAGGAAATCCGTTAACAGTAACTGGAGTTCCATTAACTACTCCCTCTACATCAGAATATAATGCATAGAATGTTCTATCATTAACAAAAATATCATTGGATTTAAGATAACTATATCCAAAAATAAATAAACCTATTGCGAATACTGCTAATACTCCTGTTTTTATTTCATTAGTAATTTTCAAAATATATGTTTTTCAATTCAAAGTTATGAATTATTTATTCATGATATATTAATTAGAGTTTATGATAAAAAAATCGTCCATAGAAATTCTTTTACCATTATTAAAAGCTGTTATTATTGCATCTTTAAACCCCACTTTTTTTGCTTTTTCGAGATATTGTTTTGCTTTTGAATAACTATCTGTATTTTCAAAATAATATTTATAATTTTTTCCATTTTTACTATAGCTCAATTGAGATAAACCTTTAAAATTATATGATTTTAAAGGAAGAAATTTAGATCCAGATGCGATTTGTATTTTCAAATTCAAATTATTAGAGTTGTCTTCCTTAACAATAAAACTAGAAGAGGGACCTGTTGAAAAAGTTCTAATCTTGTTTTTATATTTAATTATTCCCTTAGCTATAGATGCTGCCATTTCTTTTTGACCATTTTTTGAATTTAAATAAGCTCCTTCCTTTTTGTTTGTTAAAAAACCTGTTTCAATAAGAACACTTGGCATATAAGTATATTTTAATACAATAAATCCAGCCTGTTTAACAGTTCTATTTTTTCTTTTCAAATCATTAACAAAAATATTCTGAATTAAATTGGCAATTAAAATACTTTGATCTAAATATTCTTCCTGCATAAGAACTAAGCTTATGACTGATTCTGGTGAACTAGGATCAAACCCATCATATTTTTGTTCATAATTTTCTTCTAAATAAATAACGGAATTTTCCTTTTTAGCAATTTCAAAATTTCTTTGATTTGCATGTAACCCTAAAACAAACGTTCCTGCACCATAAGCATTTGAAGTATGAGAATCACAATGAATAGAGATAAACAAATTAGCTTTAGCTTTATTGGCAATATCTGCTCTTTTAAATAAATCAATTTTAACATCTTTGGTTCGTGTGTAAACTACTTTGAATGAAGGATCTTTAATGAGCTCCCTTCCAACTTGAAGAGCAATATTTAGTGCAATTTTTTTTTCATAATATCCATTACCTGTATTACCTGGATCTATTCCACCATGACCAGCATCTATTACTACAGTAAAAACATCACTATTATACTGAGAAAAAAAAAGATTGCAAGAAAACACTAAAAATAAAGTTGAAATTTTTCTTAAAAGTAGGTTAAGGTTGGTATACATATAAAATTATCTTTAAAAATAAATGTAATTTTACTTTTAAATATTATTGTTCTTGCAAACAAAAAAATTATATAAATCACACTTCGTTAAATTAATTTTTATTTGTGTATTATTTTGTGGGATAAAAATAAATTATTCACAAGATATTAAGGAAAATGATTCTATTATTCAAAATGATACTTTAATAAAAAAACCTCTATTACTTGGAAAAATTACCAGAAATGCAAAGGGATATATTAAAATTGATAAAACAAAAGGTAAATTATATTTATATGACCAAGCTGAATTATATTATTTAGATACAGAACTTAAGGCTGGAATAATAGTATTAGACTATAACAATAATGAAGTTGCAGCAGGAAGAATAAAAGATTCTACAGGTCAATTAATTCAGCCTCCATTTTTTAAACAAGCAGGAAATGAGGTGAACCCTGATTCAATAAGGTTCAACTTTGACACTAAAAAAGCTATAATTTGGAATTCAAAAAGTGAACAAAATGGAATGAATGTCTCTGCATTAGCTACCAAAAAAGAAAATGATTCTGTTTATTTTATTAAAGATGCAAAAGTAACAACTTCAAAAAATGTTGAAGACCCTGAATATTACATAAGAGTACGAAAAGGAAAATTTATTCCTAAAAATAAAATAATTGCTGGATTAAGTAATCTTTATATTGAAGATGTTCCTACTCCAATTTTTTTACCATTTGCATACTTTCCTTTAACAGAAAACAGAAAAACAGGTTTTATTTTTCCAAGTATAGGTCAGAATAACCAAAGAGGTTATTTTTTCCAAAATGGAGGGTATTATTTTGCTTTCAATGATTATTTTGATATGACTTTACTTGGGGATTATTACACAAATGGTAGCTATGGGTTTAGAAATGAATCTAATTATAGAAAAAGGTACAGCTATAGTGGCTCGCTGAGCATTAGATTTGAAAACCTCATAAATGGTGAAAGAGGACTACCTGGATATTCTAAAAGTAATATTTATAATTTTAGATGGTCTCATAGTCAAGATTCTAAATCCAATCCTAATAGTAGATTTTCAGCTTCGGTAAATTTAGGAAGTAGCAACTATTTTAGAGAATCTGTCAATCAGCTTAATACACCTAACTTTTTAAACAACACTATGAATTCTTCTGTATCCTATTCTAAAACATTTAGAGGATACCCCTCTGTTAATATGTCTTTAACTGCTTCACATTCCCAAAATACAAGGACAAAAAAAGTTAACATGAGTTTACCTACTCTGAATGCAAGTATGGAAAGAATTTATCCTTTTGTAAAACGTAATGGACAAAAAAAAGGGTTTTTTAAAAATATAAATTTTCAATATTCATTAAGAGGAGAGAACAGAATCGAAACAAGCGACTCTTTGTTTTTAAAAAAAGAAATGTTTGATGATGCTATTTATGGAATGAAACATTCGATTCCAATTAGTACAAATTTTAAAGTATTAAAACATCTTAGCGTCAGTATTGGTGGAAATTTTGAAGAAGTTTGGACAGGGCAAACTATTAGGAGAAATGATTACGACATAATAAATCAAACAATTGGAACAAAAGATACTATTAAGGGTTTTGACAGGTTCAATAAATACAATTTTAGCACAAATATTGGAACAACTATATATGGTGTATTTAATTTTAAAGAAGGTAAAAAGTTTCAAACAATAAGACATGTAATTAGGCCATCAGTAAATTATAGTATAAATCCAAGCTTTGAAAAATATTACGATGAATATATTATTGATGCTGATGGTAATACTAGAGATTACTCAATATTTGAAGGTGGTTTTTTTGGAGTTCCTGGCAATAACTTTTCTAGTAGTATTGGCATCTCTGTTAATAATGTATTAGAGGCAAAAATCAGAGATAAAGATAGTACAGCAATTGAGCCAAAAAAAATAAAATTATTGAATAATTTAAATTTTAATACAAGTTACAACATAGCAGCAGATTCATTAAATTGGAGTCCTGTCAGAATGACTTCTGGAATGACTTTATTTGAAGATAAACTAAATATTAATGTAGGAGCTACTTTTGATCCATACGCTATAAATGACCAAGGAAGGAGAATAAATAAGTTTCATAGTGGAGGGTTTAGAATGACAAGTGCTAACATAAATATGGGTTTTACTTTTACTAGTAAGAACTCTAAAGAAAAATCAAAAGAAAGTGACAATAGTAGAAGCGGAGGAAGAACTGATGACTTATTTGGTAGAGTAGATGATTTTGCAGATAGTTCTTTTGATGATGATCAAGATGATGATCAAGATGATGATAAAGAAATAGATTCCCCTTTTTACAATAACAAAATGCCATGGGATATTAGGTTTGCACATTCTCTTACTTATAACAATAATCAAGGTCAAAAAGAAATTTCTAATAATTCATTGATGTTTTCTGGAAATATTTCATTATCTAAAAAATGGAAAATTGGAGGATCTTCAGGTTATGATTTTAAAAACACTGGCTTTACATATACACAATTAAGATTTGAAAGAGATTTAGATAGCTGGAAAATGAACTTTAATTGGGTTCCTTTTAGTACAAGGGCTTCATGGTATTTTTTTATAGGAATTAAATCAAATCTTTTAAAGGATCTGAAATATGATAAGAGAAGATTGCCAGATAAGAGATTGTGATAAAAAAACTTAAAGCTTATTATAATCCATTTTAAACATTAGTATATTTTTAAAAACAATATGAAAAAAATTATAAATACTTCAAATGCTCCAATTCCAGTTGGACCTTACAATCAAGCTATTTTAGTTGATAAAACACTATATATGTCAGGGCAAATAGCATTAGATATTAAAAGTAAAGAAATCATAAATGGTACAATAGAAGAAGAAACAGAAAAAATAATGTATAATATTAAAGCAATTCTTGATGAAGTTGGTTTAACCTTTGAAAATGTAATTAAGTCAACAATTTTCACAACTAATATGAAAAGTTTTGATAAAATAAACAAAACCTATGGTAAATTCTTTAATAAAGATACAGCACCAGCAAGAGAAACAGTGGAAGTGTCTGCATTACCATTAGGAGCTAGAGTAGAGATATCTGTAATTGCAAGAAAATGAACTAAATATAATTTTTATGGTATGCAACCAATCCATCTATTGGTTTTTTAAGAATTTTCCCACAAATTAAGCCTTTGTTATTTAAAGAAGATTTTAAATTTTCTTTTAAATAAAAACCTATAGAACCAACAAAATGCAAAGGTATTTCAGATGAATTTTCAAATTGAAGAATTTGATTATTAATAAAGAGATTAAAACCTTTTGTAATTAAATCTTTAGAATATTTTAAATCTTTATTTTGAACTAAAAATTTTGCAAATTTTGCTAAATATGTATTTGGATTTGGTTTTTTATACAAATGATCTTTAATTAACTCGGCTTCAAGATTAAATTCACTTTTAAACTTAATTTGTAATTCTTGAGGCATATTATTGAAATAATAATCTCTCAAAAGTTGTCTTCCAAAATAATTTCCACTAGCATCATCCATTAAAATATAACCAAGGGAAGTGATTTTCTGATGAATATTCTTACCATCAAAATAACTACAGTTAGAACCAGTTCCAAGAATAGAAACTATAGCTTTTTCTTCAGGTTTACAACAAGCATAAACAGCGGCATAAGTGTCTTCCTTAATTACAAAATTTGCATTTTTAAATATGGGAGAGAAAACTTTTTTAATTAATTCTTTTGGGGGTTCTGTTCCACACCCAGCACCATAAAAATATATATCTGAAACGTTCTTTCTTGATTGATAAATCTCATAATTATTTATTATTCTTTCTTCTAATATATATTCAGAAAGCACCTGTGGGTTTAAACCTAATGTTTGGGTTTGGAATAATGTTTCTCCATTATCATTAATTGATATCCAATCAGTTTTTGTAGACCCGCTATCAACGATCAGTTTCATAAAATGATTTATAGTGAATTGACATGAACTGCCAAGTCAATTAATTTATATGAATAACCTGCTTCATTATCATACCAAGAAATTATCTTATAAAAACTATCATTTAACTGAATTCCTGCCTTAGAATCAACTATAGATGTTCTAGGATCACCAATAAAATCCTGAGAAACAACTAAATCTTCTGTATAACCTAAAATATTATATAAATCATTTTCTGAAGCTTCTTTTAAAACCATCATTACTTTATCATAAGTTGTTTTCGATTTAAGTTTAACTGTTAAATCTACTACTGAAACATTTGCTGTCGGAACTCTAAATGACATTCCAGATATTTTACCCTTTAGACTTGGTATTACTTTAGTAAGAGCTTTGGCAGCTCCAGTTGAAGCGGGCATAATATTAAGAAGGGAACTTCTTCCTCCTCTATAATCTTTCTTAGAAGGTCCATCAACTGTTAATTGAGTAGCAGTTGTAGCATGGACTGTCGTCATAAGAGCTTCTTCTACACCAAACTTATCATTTAAAACCTTAACAACAGGAGCTAAACAGTTTGTTGTACAAGAGGCATTAGAAACAATAATTTGGTCCTTATTTACTTCATGATGATTAACACCCATCACAAACATTGGAGCATCTGGAGATGGAGCAGAAATTACTACCTTTTTAGCACCACCATCAATATGAGATTGTGCTTTTTCCAAAGATGTAAAAATACCTGTACATTCCAAAGCAATATCCACATCAATAGCATCCCAACCAATTTGTTTAGGATCCTTTTCTGAAGTAATTCTTATTATATCTCCATCTACAAGTAAATTTCCATTTTTAATTTCAATTTCTGCTTTACAGGTTCCATGGACAGAGTCATATTTTAATAAATAAGCTAAATGTTCAACTTCAAGAAGGTCATTAATCCCTACTACCTTAACATCCTTTCTTTCAAGCGATGCACGAAAAACCATTCTTCCAATTCTTCCAAATCCGTTAATTCCTATTTTAATCATTTATTGATAATTTTGTTTTAATTTAAAGAACCAAACCTAAAAAAAAATTTACACTAAGATCCATAATGAGAGTTTTTTTTTATAATTATGAAAATTTTATAAATTATTTAAATATTCATAATCTCAGCTACTCTTATTAACTCAGAGTTAATTTTAGAAGTTCCTTTTATAGCTGAAGTCAATGGTGTCAATATAATTTTACCTTCTTTAAATCCTATCATCTTTGAGGATTCCCCTTTTATAAGTGTCTCCACTGCTATTACACCCATTCTAGTTCCTAAAACTCTATCAAAACATGTAGGAGAACCGCCTCTTTGCATATGACCTAATACAGAAACTTTTATTTCATAATCTGGAAATTTTTCTTCAACTCTTTTTGACAATTCAAAAACATTTTTGCCAGTTTTATCACCTTCAGCAACAACAACAATACTTGAAGTCTTTCCAGACTTTTTACTATTCTTTAAAGAAATTATTAATTCATCTATTCCAATCTTTGTTTCTGGAATTAGAATCTCTTGAGCACCAATTGCAATTCCAGAATTTAAAGCAATATGACCGGCATCTCTACCCATAACTTCAACAAAAAAAAGTCGATCATGTGATATAGCAGTATCTCTAATTTTATCTATTGCTTCCATTACAGTATTTAAAGCTGTATCATAACCTAAAGTATGGGAAGTTCCAAAAAGATCATTGTCAATTGTACCTGGAATTCCAATAACTGGAATTTTAAACTCTTTTTCAAAAATTAAACTTCCAGTAAAAGATCCATCTCCTCCAATTACAACCAAAGCATCAATCTTGTGTTTTTTGATATTTTTATATGCTTTTTTTCTGCCATCTTTTGATTTAAACTCTTTAGAACGAGCAGAGTATAGCATAGTTCCCCCTCTATTAATTATTCCTCTTACACTTCTCTTGTTTAATGCTTTAATTTCATTATTAATCAAACCTTGAAATCCTCTATAAACACCTGCACATTCAATATTGTTATAAGCACAAGTTCTAACTACAGCTCTTAATGCTGTATTCATTCCTGGAGAATCACCACCTGAAGTTAATACTGCAATCTTTTTGATTTTCATAAATTAAATATTACTACAAAATTACAAACTAATTTTTAAAAAATCTCTTAAAACCTATTTCTTAATTTTTGGTGTCTTTTTAAATAATTCTTTAAATGAATCGAAGTCTAATTCATATGAAATACCCATTCCTTGTGTATAACCAATATCGTTAGCAAAATATTGATATTCATTTTCTTTATTAAAAAATCTTGCTTTTAAATTACCTTCCTCATTTAAAAGAAATTCAATCTGAACATCACCAATTATCACATTTTCTTCAACACCACCAACTGGAACACCAATTTTTCCATTAATCAATATTTTTTCACTTATTTCAGTCTTTAATGTTAATCCTAATCTATCTCTATTTAGCAATGAAGAAGCTGCATTTTTATCACCTTTTAAATAATTTATTCCAACATTCATTTTATCATCTGAACTTGTAAAAATATCGTCAATTATTCCAGATGCTTTTTGAAATAAATTATTTGTAATAGCTTGAGAAGAAACAGAGGCAAGAGAAATTTCATCAATAAAAGTTCCTTGATATAATAATGAAATAGCTTGTTTTTGTGTCTTTTCTTTATCAACCAAATAATATTCTAATTCTGATTTTATTGGACCACTAGTATTAGGAAAATTAATTTTAAAATCTGGCGTATTCATTTCAAGTAAATTTCCAGATAAATTAACATCTATATTAGTTGGTATTTTTCTATTAAAACTTGTATTCTGAATCAAAATTGCTGGATTAGCTCCTCCGGGAATTTCATAATTTGCATTTATATTTAAATCAGCCATATAAGGGTTACCATTCCATACTATTGTAGATCCCTTGGTGAGTATAAATTCACGATCTACAATTCCTAAACTATTAAAAAAATAAGAACCTGAATTAACCGTATAATCTCCAAAAATATTAAAGTTTCCTAGAGTATTAATTTCAAAATTTAAATCTCCATCTCCTTTAACAAGAAGCTTTGAATCTGATTCAGGGTCTAAAATTACTTCCACATTAGCGTTTTGATTAAAATCTAAATCTAAATTAACTTTAAGCCCTTTTCGTTTTATATTATTTTTATTATTCTTGTCGCTATTATTAACAAAATTTAGGTATGACAAATCTCCCGTGTTTATAGATTTTTTAATTGGTATAGTTAAAAAAGTTCCTTTATTTGTAGCTCCCTTTAAATCAATAAGTAAATTTTCACCAGGACCAAATATTTTTGCATAACCATTTAAGAAACCTTTGCCAAAATAGACAGGATCATTTTTTGAATCTGTATCAAGAATCAGTAAGTTTTCAGTATCAATCTTTAAATCTATTAACCAATTCTTAAATTTATTATGGGTTATTTTACCATTTAAAGATCCTATAGTATTTGATTTTGAATTATATAAATTAAAATCATTTATTTCAAAAGACTGACTTGATAATTTAAAAACAGGATTGTTAGAAAACTGATATTTAACATTTAGATAAGGAATTAAAAATTCCACACGATTGGTTCTAATTTCCCCAGTAAAAACAGGAATATTAGAATTTCCTGAAATTAAAATATCTGAATCAAATAACCCATCAAAGTTTGTTATTACATTACCTCCTATTTTAGAAAATGGCTTTATGGCAAAGTTTTTCATACTCAATTTCAAATCTAGAGGATAAAAATCTTCTTCAATGCTGAAATTTCCTTCTAAACCAAATGTTTTTTTATATTTTTTAATTACATCAAAAGACATAACAAAACTCTTTAAATCATTACTTGCATTAATTTTCAAATTAGCTGTACCTAAAGAATTATTATTAGCTCTTAAATTATCTATTTTTAGGGAAGAAGCACCTTGGTATAAATCATCTTTTTTAATCAATTCTATATTTCCATTAATTAGTGCCTGAAAAAAAATTTTATCAGAAGAAGAAGTGAAATTTTCTAAACTAACATTATTAAAATCAAACAAATAATTAGAATTATTGGCATCTTCAGAAATATTTACAGACAAATATTGATTATTACTTTTAAAATTTCCATTATGAAAATTATAATCTTTTATATCTCTAGAAAATGTTATGACAGGTAAATTATTTTCTTTGATTTTATTAATAGACCAATTTTGATCATTTATTATTAATTCAATATCAGAAAAAGAAATCACTGATTTATTTTCATCATTTATTGTATGAGAGAAATTTAGCTTATTTAATTCATTTTTTGATGAACTGTAACTAGAAGATACAATTAAGGAATCATTAATAAAGTTTGAATTCAATTCAAAATCTTTTCCGTTAATTAAGGGAGATTTGATTTTATCAATTTTAATAAAACCAACTGTATTATTTATATCTAAATTGAGATTATTAGCAGTTATATCCTTAAAATTTAACAATGAAGATTCTAGTTTTACTTCGTAATTACCATTAGACTCAAACCTTCCCTTTATAAAAGTATTTTCATCAATTGATAAATCATTATTAAGAAGTTTTAAAAATTTAGGTTTAATATTTAAGCTAAAAGAAATGTTCTGAGATTCTATTGGATTTAAAAATTTATAATTAGAATAATGCTTGCCAAAATTATTAAGAATAGAGGATCTTAAATTAAGAAAATCGTACTCTCCAATTAATATACCACTAACAATATCGTCAGAGGAAATATTAATAATTCTATTTCCCTCATTATTTCGCAATTGTGCATATAAATCTTTGAATTCAATAGTTCTATCAATATTTTGATATTTTATCTTTTGTAAAGTCAAATCACCTATCAAATCCTTCATGTTATTTCCCCTGAGCTTAACAATAAAATCCCCATTTAAAACTCCATTATTATTAAAACCAAGATTAAAAAGTTTAGCAAATTTGATGGAAGAATTAAAATCAAAATCAATTACGTCATTACTAAAATCAATAAGACCACTAAAATCTAAATTTAAATTAGGATCATTTAAAGTTAGTTTTCCATCAAAAACTTGATCCTTAACTTGACCAAAAATTTCTAATTTTTGAAAAATTTTATTATTAAAAGAAATTTCCTCAATCTTTCCAGTTACTTGTGAATTAAGATATTTAGAAGTAAATCCCCTACCATTAATATCCAATTTAAAATTTGAATTGCCTATTGACTTGAAGTTTACAAACTTAGAAATATCTAAATTCTTTCCTTCAACATAACCTGTATATATTGCATTATCAATATTTGATAAATCAGAAATTTTTAAAAATGCATTTACATTACCTTCTTGAATTTCAAGATTAAAATTAGACTTTACTTCATAGGAATTAATAAGTGCATTTCCATTAAAATCAAATTTACCCAAACTTTTAGTTGATGTAGGAATGATAGTTCCAAAAACTTCAGGAAATATTGAATTAATCGTCTGAGAGGAAGTTTTTATTTTGTCAAATTTAAAATCCAATAAATAATCATCTCTTCCGCTAAAAATATTTGAAAGCTTAGCATCAAATTCAATTAGATTATCATTATTTGATAAAATAGTATTGTTAATTTTTAGATTACTAATAAATCCATTAATATCTGATTTTAAATTCCAAGAATCTGAATAAGTTTTATCAATTTTATCATAAATAATACTAAAATCAGAAGGATTAATTTTAGAATCAGATATTTTAAAATCTAAATAAACAGAATCAAGACCAGCTATATTGATTGAATTTTCATTATTAATTTTAGAAAAATCAATATATAAATCCCCTTTTAAAATAGATTTTTCATAGTGAAATTCAATGTCATTTAAATAAAAATCCTTCTTGTTTATAATTAAATTAGATGAGAATTCTTTCAGACTAAACCCTAAATCATTTTTATAATTAATATTATTAATATCAAAGTTTAAATTGTTTTCAAATAATTTCATATTAGAAAAATCAATATTTAAATCAGAAAGAATAAAATTATTTCCAAAACTGTTATAATCTTTAAAAGATATATTAGAATTAAATCCAATAATATTTTTAATTTCAAAATTTAAACTAGTTCCAATATTAACAGGTTTTTTCTGGTTATTTAACTTATCTAAAAATATTTCTAAATTAGTTTTGTCTTCAGATATATATTTTATAAGATTTAATTGTAATCCATTAAACTCTATAGAATTAAAATTCAGGTCATTAGAAATCAATTTTTTAAGACTCCTTGGGCTTAAGTTCAAACTACTAAAATAAATTAGAGTATCACTTTTATGATCTATAACTAAAAAATTATTTAAATCAATATTGCCAGAAAGATTTAATTCAGCTGTATTAATCTGAACTTCAGTTCCATATTGTTTATTAAATTTATTTGCTATTTTTTGGGCTAAAAAAGTTTGAACAGTTGGAACACTGGTAACAGAAAATAAAACAACCATTAAAAAAGCAAAAGCAAGGATAACAAATCGATATTTTTTTATAAAATTTTTGATATTTATATATATTATCTTTGTTATTAAACAAATATTGTGCCTACATATATTTTAGGAATCGAATCTTCTTGTGATGATACTTCTGCATCAGTTTTATGTGATGGAAAAGTTTTATCTAACCTAGTAGCAAACCAAGAAATTCACAAATCATATGGAGGAGTGGTTCCTGAGTTAGCTTCGAGGGCTCATCAACAAAATATAATTCCTGTTGTAAATCAAGCAATATCATTAGCAAATATCGACAAAAATCAGTTAAATGCTATAGCATATACAAGAGGACCTGGATTATTAGGATCACTTTTAGTTGGTTCTTCATTTTCTAAATCTTTATCATTGGGATTAGGAATCCCAATCATTGAAGTAAATCACATGCAGGCTCACCTTTTAGCACATTTTATTGAAGATTGCGGGAAAGAAAAGCCTAAATTTCCTTTTATTGGTGTAACTATCTCTGGTGGACATACACAAATAGTACTTGTTAAAGATTATTTCGATATGAATATTATAGGGGAAACATTAGATGATGCTATAGGAGAAACATTTGATAAATGTGGAAAAATGATTGGACTTCCCTACCCTGCTGGACCTATAATAGATAAAAATTCTGAACTAGGAGATCCTAAAAAATTTACTTTTACTAAACCAAAAGTCGCCGATCTTAATTTTAGTTTTAGTGGGTTAAAAACAGGGTTTTTAAGATTTGTTGAAAAAGAATCTAAATCTAAAAATGATTTTATTAAATCTGAGTTAAATAACCTATGTGCTTCACTTCAAAACACTATTGTTGAAATTTTAATTGAAAAAATAAATTTTGCTGTAGATAAAACTGGTGTAAATAGTGTTGTATTTGGAGGAGGAGTTTCATGTAATTCAGGAATAATTAGAAAATTTCAAGATCAAAAAAATTATAAAACTTTTTTTCCAAAATTTGAATATACTACCGATAATGCTGCAATGATAGCAATGGTAGGGTATTTAAAGTACTTAAATAAAGATTTTTCAAATTTAAAAGAGGGAGCAAAGGCAAGATATAAAATTTAATATGCAATTATTTTATTTACCAAACTTATCAATAGAAGATAAAATTGCTGATTTCAATAAAGATGAAAGCAAACATCTTTATAAAGTTTTAAGAAAAAGCCCTGGAGATAAAATAAATATCACAAATGGTAAAAATGTTTTATTTAAGGGGACTATTTCTTCGATATCAAAAAATAATTGTCAAGTTTCTATTCAAGAAACAATTAAACAAAAACCATTACCCTATTCTTTACATATTGGAATTTCATTGCTAAAATCTAATGAAAGATTTGAATGGTTCTTAGAAAAAGCCAGTGAAATTGGAGTAACTGAAATCACTCCATTAATTTGTGATAGAACTGAAAAAAAATTCATAAATGAAAATCGATTAAAAAAAATATTGATTTCTGGAATGAAACAATCCATAAAAACTCACTTTCCAAAGCTTAATGCTGTTTGCTCTCTTAAAAACTTCCTAAAGGGTGAATTAAATGATCAATTATTTATTGCACATTGTAATGATTCAGAAAAAAAGCCCTTATTAAAATTAATAAAACCCAAATCTGACTATTTAATTTTAATCGGTCCAGAAGGTGATTTTACAGAGAAAGAGGTAGAGAGTTGTAATCAGTCAAAGTTTAAAAATGTTAGTTTAGGAAAAACTAGATTAAGAGCAGAAACTGCTGGAATTTTAGCATGTCATACTTTTTCAATTGCTAATATGTAATATATTTGTATATGTTTAAAAATGAAATTTCAAAAGGAATAATTCATTCTATTTTAGTTATTAGTGGAATAATTCTAGGGATATACTTATTATATGAGATCAAAATATTAGTTGGATATGTTCTAATTGCTGTTATTATTTCATTAATTGGAAGACCTATTGTTGTTTTTTTAAACAATAGACTTAAACTAAAAAACACTTCAGCTTCAATAATTACCATGGTATTTTTCCTAACAATTATAATAGGAATTATTTCTCTTTTTATTCCCCTTGTTATTGAACAAGGAAAAAACTTATCTCTTCTAGATATTGATTCCTTTCAAGAAAATATGAAATTTTTGTATGTAGAAACAGCTAATTATCTAAGTCGTTTTAACATTGATTTAGATAAGTCTATTTTCAATATGGACTGGATAAGTAATATGGATTTTAGATTTATCCCAGAAATTTTAAATTCATTTGGAAAAACATTAGGAAATTTAACTATTGGAATTCTATCTGTTATGTTTATTTCATTCTTCTTATTAAAGGATTCTATGATTTTAGAAAAAAGTCTATTTATTTTAGTCCCTAAAAAATCTAATAAGAAATTTCAAAAATCTTATAGCTCAATCAAAAAATTACTTTCTAGATATTTTGCTGGTTTGATTTTACAAATTTTTATTCTTTTTATAATTTATACTGTTATTTTATTAATAATAGGCATTCCAAATGCTTTTGTAATAGCATTTTTATGCTCTCTACTGAATTTAATTCCATATATAGGGCCTGTTATTGGAGGAATATTAATGATACTTCTAACGATGTCCAGTAATATCGGAGCTGATTTTAGCACAATTATTCTTCCAAAAGCTATTTATGTATCCATTGGTTTTATAGTTGGTCAACTGGTAGATAACTTTTTTAGTCAACCATTTATTTTTTCAAATAGTGTTAAATCTCATCCTCTTGAAATATTTTTAATTATTATTATTGGCGGCTTATTATTTGGACCTCTAGGAATGATTGCTGCTATTCCTAGCTATACGGCAATAAAGGTAATTGCTAAAGAATTCTTCTCAGAAAATAGAATAGTAAAAGAATTAACCAAGAATCTATAATTTTCATTTTAAACCTTGTCGAATTGACTTGGAAAAGTTAAATTTGCTCGCTCATTTAATTGAAATTAGTAAAGGAGAGGTGCCAGAGTGGTAATGGAGCAGTTTGCTAAACTGTCGACGGGTAACTGTCGCCCGGGTTCGAGTCCCGGTCTCTCCGC
>ERZ1047985.141-NODE-141-length-60359-cov-40.792418_pt1 | contig 60359 bp, 61 predicted proteins | sample MGYA00383097_ERZ1047985 | MGnify/ENA primary metagenome ERZ1047985 (study PRJEB29581, sample SAMEA5548367) | metagenome | biome: marine; feature: coastal; material: water | depth 50 m | study: Short-term variability in the microbial, nano- and picoplankton...
CATATTTTTTTAAATTTAGCAAAGCCTATTTTTTATGAAAACCTTTGTCTTAAAAACACAAATCAAAGTCGATAATTAAAAAAAGACATAAGCCAAAAAACACTCAATATAATTATGTTTTTTTTACAAACCAAATGCGCATATTTGGTTATTATATGTCTCTAGCCTAAAATAGAGGGGCGTAAAAAAATTGATATTAAGAAATGAAAATTGCTATTATTGGAAGTGGAATATCAGGCTTGACTGCGGCCTATCTTCTTTGTAAAGATTACGATATAACTGTTTTTGAAGCCAATGATTATATTGGTGGACACACCCACACTCATGATCTCGAGCTTGAGGAGAACAGCTGGAGGATTGACTCTGGGTTTATTGTTTATAATGAAAAAACCTACCCTAATTTTATTAAATTGCTAAATAGGCTTAATGTTGCTACTCAAAAAACCTCAATGGGCTTCAGCGTAAAGGCCCCAGATAAAAATCTTGAATATTCTGGGGGCTCTTTAAACTCTCTGTTTGCTCAGCGCCGAAATCTTTTTCGGCCTTCTTTTTATCGTATGATTAGGGATATTTTGAGATTTAACCGCGTTTCAATTTCTAAGCTTAAAGGGTTGAGCGAGACAACCACCATAGGCGAATTTTTAAAAAATAATAACTTTGGCAAGCAATTTATTGAGAATTATATTATTCCAATGGGCGCAGCTATATGGTCTACTGCAACAGAAAAAACCATAGAAATGCCGGCTGTTTTTTATATTCGTTTTTTTCAAAATCACGGCCTACTTCAAATCAATAAACGGCCTCAGTGGCATGTTATAAAGGACGGTTCGAAAAGCTATATAAAAAAAATAATCGAACCCTTTAAAAGCAGAATTTTACTTTCAACTCCAGTTAGAAAAGTAAAAAGATATGAGCATGGTGTAGAGGTTTTTTATGGAAGAGACGAAAGTTCAGATATGTTTGATAAGGTAATATTTGCAAATCACAGCAATCAAGCCCTAGAATTATTGGACGAGCCGAGCCACGAAGAAAGTTTGATTTTAGGGGCACTGCCTTATCAAAAAAATGTGGCACTGATTCACACGGATTCAGCAATTTTGCCAAGGAAAAAAACAACTTGGTCTAGCTGGAACTACTTGCTATGCGCCGATAATAGTAAGCCCGTGACTTTAACCTATAATATGAACATACTTCAGTCTTTAGACTCCAAGACAGATTTTTTGGTAACGCTAAATAGCAATAATCATGTTAATCCTCAGAAGGTAATTAAGACAATCACTTATCACCATCCCTTGTTCACAGTTGCTGGTATAAAGGCACAAAAACAAAAGCACCTCATAAGTGGGAAAAATAATACTTTTTATTGTGGCGCATATTGGGGGTACGGGTTTCATGAGGACGGCGTTAATAGTGCGCTAGATGTTTGTAGTTTTTTTGGTAAGTCGCTATGAGTCTTTCAAAAAATCATCAACTATATTGGGGTACGATTAGTCATCGTCGTCATACGCCGTTCAAGCGTTTTTTTTCATATCCAATTTTTATGGCATATTTAGACATCACATCCCTAAAAACCACTATGAAACCCTCCCTTCTTTGGAATATAAATAAGCCTGCACTTGTTTCATATAGAAGAAAAGACTACCACGGCGATCCGAGTATTTCGTTGGATAAGGCTGTTCGAAACACCCTGAAAGAAAAAACTGGAAAAGACTTTAAGGGCCCAATAAGACTTCTAACCCATTTAAGATATTTCGGCCACTGCTTCAATCCCGTTAGTTTCTACTATTGCTTTAATGATTCAGATGAAAAGGTTGAGGCTATAATGGCAGAAGTCACCAATACTCCTTGGAAAGAAAGATACGCATATGTGATTGAAAAGCAGATAGAAAAAAACAACAAACCAATTCTTACTGCGGCACCTAAAAAACAACTCCACGTCAGTCCTTTCTGGGGGATGGATCACGACTATGAGTGGTTTTTTTCACAGCCTGAAGGCGCCTTGAATGTTATTATGAAAAACTTTAAAGAAGATGAAAAAGTATTTGATGTTGCTCTCAACCTAAAGAGAAGGGTGTTTTCAAATGCGGGCCTTCTTAGGGCGGTTTTGCGATTTCCATTTTTGACATTGATGGTTGTCTATAGGATTCATTGGCAAGCTTTTGTGCTTTATATTAGGAGGGCTCCTTTTTTTACACACCCTGACAAGTTATGATTAAAGAAAATCAAGACAAACAAAGACTATCAGTTGATGGGCTAGCAAACAACATTCAAGAAATGCAAAAAAGCACACGAATGACTGCTTTTTTTAAAAGTATTTTATTAAAAAAACTCAAAGGCTTGAAGATTGGGGGGCTAACGATAGTAGACGGCCCAAAATCGTATGCTTTTGGTGAGTTGAGCCCAAAACTACATGCGACTGTTACCGTGACATCTCAAGAGTTTTATGTTTTTCTGGGAAGTGGAGGCACAAATGGAGCCGCTGAAGCCTATACTGCTGGCTACTGGTTTGCTGACAACCTTGTTAATTTGATTCAAGTCATAATAAAGAACAAAGAAACAATGGACGGTCTTGAATCTGGCCTTGCAAGATTGACAAACCCTATAACCAAATTAATACACAAAAGAAGACAAAACACCTTGCAAGGAAGCAAGAATAATATATTGGCCCACTATGATTTGAGCAATGATTTTTATAAGTTATGGCTTGACCCCACAATGACATATTCGAGCGGCATTTTTTTAGAAAACGACTCTAGCATGAAGGGCGCATCGATAGAGAAACTAGACAGGTTTTGTAGAAAGCTAAAGCTCTCAAAAGGCGACAGTGTTCTTGAAATTGGCACTGGATGGGGAAGTTTTGCTGTTCATGCAGCAAAGAATTATGGCTGTAAGGTTACCACAACAACTATCTCAGACAGACAGTTTAAATATGTAGAAAATTTAATTAGTGAAGAGAGCCTAGGCGCTCAGATAACACTATTAAATAGTGATTATCGAGAGCTTGAGGGGTCTTTTGACAAAGTAGTCTCTATAGAGATGATTGAAGCTGTAGGGGCTGACTATGTTCCTGGTTTTTTTGAGAAAGCTTCTTCACTATTAAAACAAAATGGCTTAATGGCACTTCAAGGAATTACTTATAACCACCCAGATTTTGACTCATACAAGAGCTCAGTAGACTTCATTCGAAAATATATTTTTCCAGGCTCTTGCTTGGTTTCAATGCCTCAAATTAAAAGCGCTATAAGGGCAAAGACAGATTTAACCTTAATTGACGTTGAGGATATTACTAAGCATTATGCTAAGACACTGAGTATTTGGAGGCAAGACTTTCAGAAGACCTTGCCGCAAGTTAGAGACCTCGGGTTTTCTGAGTCCTTTATAAGGATATGGGAGTTTTACTTTGTATATTGTGAGGCGGGATTTCTTGAAAACTTAATTGGCGACTTTCAGTTTGTTTTTGCCAAGCCAGACTCAAAAAATATTCAAATTACATACTAGTTTATGATTACTTTATTAATAATACTTGCAGAAAAAGGATTATTACCTGACGCAATAATTAGGCTTGGAATTAAGCGCTTGTGTGCTCAGCGTCTAGCTGAAGCTACAAGCTCTAATGAGGCTGAGATGGAAAAAGAGCATGCAGCCTGGATTGACGTCTTAAAAGTGAGCCCAATTGCACTTGTGCCAGAAAAAGCAAACGAACAGCATTATGAGGTTCCACCAAGGCTTTTTGAGTTGGTGTTGGGAAACAAGTTAAAGTATAGCTCGGGTTTTTGGCCAGAGGGCGTCTCTACATTAGACCAATCTGAAGCTGCGATGCTCAAGCTGACAACTGAGAGGGCAGGCTTAGTCGACGGCCAAGCCATTTTAGAGTTGGGCTGTGGCTGGGGGTCTTTAACCCTTTATATGGCAGAGCATTTTCCAAAATCTAAGATTACTGCAGTTAGCAACTCGAATGACCAGAGGCAATTTATTGAGGCAAGATGTGACGAACTTAATTTAAAAAACGTTGAGATAATAACAGCTGACATGAATGATTTTGAAACGACAAAGTTATTTGATCGAGTCGTCTCTATTGAAATGTTTGAGCACATGCGTAACTATGAAAAATTGCTTGGCAGAGTGAGCGCTTGGCTTAAAAATGATGGCAAACTATTTGTGCATATTTTCTCTCACCAGAAGGTTGCCTATCCATTTGAAGATAATGATGATGCAGACTGGATGGCGAGAGAGTTTTTTAGTGGAGGTCAAATGCCTTCTCATAGGCTATTAATGAGCTTTCCTGAACAAATGAAAATAGAAAAAGACTGGAGGGTTAGCGGTGTTCACTACGAAAAAACTTCATTAGCTTGGCTCCAAAAGATGGACAAAAATAAGAACGAGGTTTTAGAGTTATTTAAAAAAACATATGGAGAGAAAGAGGCTGGCTCATGGCTCCAAAGGTGGCGTATCTTTTTCATGTCATGCGAAGTTCTTTTTGGTTTTAACCGAGGCGCTGAATGGGGGGTGTCACACTACCTTTTTGAGAAGCCATAATGATTAAAGATTTGTCTGCTATTGTTGCCTGTATTTTAACTGCCTACTTTGTTGCAATCGCAGCTACAGTTGAGGAAGCACTTCTTTATGGAGTACCTATAATTCTTTTGTGTGCGAGTGTAAGTTTCGCAGTCCATTGGATAATTGCAGTGCCTTCTCTTATCACTAGCTCGGAAAAATATTTTGACTTTACAGGAATGATTGCAACGCTTCTTGTCATTACTACTGCCATGTTTGCGCTTATAAATTCAGGTCATCAGGCATCCATCCGCGCAACTATTGTGGCTATTTTTGTATCAGTTTGGACGCTAAGACTTGGAACATTTCTCTATAAAAGAATAGTTAAAAGCGGAGAAGACAAAAGGTTCAGAGAGATCAAAAAATCGCTGACAAAGTTTTTAATGACCTGGACTTTATCGGCTCTATGGGTTTTCTTAACCACTGTAAATGCCATTACTATAATAGCATTGAATCCGCTAGAACCAGTTGACGTGTTTTTCGCATTGGGCACATCGCTCTGGATTTTAGGCTTTGGTTTTGAGGCGGTTGCTGATAGACAAAAAAAGCGCTTTAGTGAGCTTCCTGAAAATAAAGATAAATTTATAACTCAGGGTCTTTGGTCAATATCTCGTCACCCAAACTATTTTGGAGAAATTATCCTGTGGACAGGCATTGCAATTATCTCGTTTCCACTTCTATCGGACTGGCAGTTTGTGACCCTTGTCTCTCCAGTCTTTGTTTTTCTTCTTTTGACAAGAATAAGCGGCCTTCCTTTTTTAGAAGACAAGGCTGAAAAAAAATGGGGAAACGATAAAGACTATATTGCATACAAAAATAAAACACCCGTACTGGTTCCTTTTTTTGGAAAAAAACAATAATTGAATAAGATAAGAATATGGCGCTTGAGACCCCTAAATATAGGCTGATTTCTAAATATGACAGTTTTGAAATTCGTCGCTACAGTGAAATGATAATTGCTACTACAACTGTTAAGGCGGATTACAAGAGTTCAACATCTTCTGGCTTTAGAAGGATTGCTAATTACATTTTTGGTGGCAACGATAAAGAGATGAAAATTGCAATGACCGCGCCTGTTATTTCTGATTGCCCCTCGGAGGGGCTAGACACTTACAATATTTCATTTGTGATGCCTAAAGAGCACTCCATGAAAGACCTTCCCAGGGCAAATACAAGCGACGTTTCAATCAAATCAGAAATGCTAGGCGAGGTTGCTGTCTTAGCTTTTGGAGGCTGGGCGACGGAGTCTCGTAGCATGAGTTTTCAAAAAAAATTCGCAAAAATGCTGCAACAAAACAACATTGAAACACAGGGCGGTTTTATGGTGGCACAGTTTAATTCGCCTTATGTGCTACCAATGTTTCGAAAAAACGAGCTAATGGTTAGGATAATAAAAAAATCTTCCGTTTAACTAGACAATGCTGAAATTGTAGCAAAGTTTGATAGGTACCTCGGTAAGATAAAATCTAAAAAGTGTTTTACAGATTTAGATTTTTCTTCAAAAAAATCAGCTGAAACCGCATTACTTTCAAAGGCGATTTTTGCTTTATCAAGGCTTTTAAGCATTTGCCAAGTCGCGGTAATTGTGCCCGCCATCATTAGAAAATCAAAAGCTATTTGTCCAGAATGCTGTTTATTTTCAGCATTATTTAAGACAAGTAAAGTTACATTTTCTAGCGCATTTAATGATTCTGTAAAGCGATTTAGTTGTGCGATTGAAATCTGTTCGTTTAAAGATTTTTTATTGGCACATTCGTGCATTTCTGATATTAATTCATTCATACCTAAGCCATTGTCACTAATAATCTTTCTTCCGACTAAGTCCATAGCTTGAATGCCATTTGTTCCTTCGTAGATTGGCAATATGCGAGCATCTCTAAGAATTTGTGCAATTCCAGTTTCTTCAATATATCCCATGCCTCCATGACATTGAAGGCTTAAAGACGCAACCTCCTGTGCTGTTTCCGTGCACCATCCTTTAACGATTGGAGTAAGAAGGCCCAGTCTTCTTTTGTGCTGATCAAGAGCCTCTGTGGGTAAATCACTACCAGCAAAATCAACTTCAGCACATGCAGAATAAGTCAGGGCACGAGAGGCTTCAGTTATTGACTTCATGTTGGATAACATGCGCTGGACATCTGGGTGTCTAATTATTGGGCCAGCCTCTTTATATCCAGGAGCCACCCCTTGAATGCGCACGTTACAAAAACTAAGCGCTTGTTGATAGGCGCGCTCTGACACTGATACGCCCTGAAGGCCAACAGTCAGTCTCGCATTATTCATCATTGTGAACATGCACTGCATGCCTTTATTTTCTTCACCTACCAAATATCCTATTGCGCCAGCTTTGTCGCCATAGCTCATTACACATGTAGGGCAAGCATGAATTCCAATCTTCTCTTCTAAAGACAGCGCCTTAAGGTCATTTGCCTCTCCTAAGGAGCCATCATCATTTACAAGTATTTTTGGGACTAAAAATAGCGAAATACCCTTAACACCAAGAGGAGCATCAGGAAGGCGCGCTAAAACTAAATGCACAATATTTTCTGTCATATCATGCTCACCCCAAGTGATATATACTTTTTGACCACGTATTAAATAATGATCTTTTTCTGGTGTAGCGCGAGTTTTAAGGGCACCTACATCAGTTCCGGCATCACCCTCAGTAAGATTCATTGTGCCACTCCACTCCCCAGATATTAGTTTTGGAAGGTAGCGCTGCTTGAGCTCATCGCTTGCATTATGAGTTATTGCCTCAACTGCACCCTGGGTAAGAAGTGGACATAGACCCCATGACATATTTGCAGAGTGCCACATTTCTTGAACACTTGCTGCAACAACAAATGGCACGCCTTGGCCGCCATATTTAGTATCAAATTGTAGCGAGCCCCAGCCACCTTCAACGTAGTGATGGTAAGCATCTTTAAAGCCAGTTGCTGTAGTTACTTCTCCAGCACTATTAATTATTAAGCCTTCAAGGTCTCCAGGCTTATTAATAGGTTCAATTTCTTCTCTTGCTAGCTTTCCTGCAGCTTCAAGAACGGTGTCAACGATGTCAATAGTAGAGGCATCAAGTCCAGTTTCACTGCAAAGTTTTTCTAGTTCAACAACCTCTCTTAAAACAAATCCCATATCTTCCACTGGGGCAGTATAGTTTGACATTAAGCTTCTCCAGCACTCTTAACCGAGTCTCTAAGCACATGCTTTTGAATTTTCCCAGTTGCGGTTTTTGGGAGTGGTCCAAAGACAATTTTTTTTGGACTCTTAAATTTAGCCATATTTTGCTTACAAAAATCAATAAGCTCTTCTTCTGAGGCAAGTGAGTCTGATTTTAGTTCTACAAAAGCACAAGGCACTTCTCCCCAAGTCTCATCCGGCATTGCTACAACTGCAGCTTCTCCAACTGAAAGGTGCTGATAAAGTACGTTTTCAATCTCTACAGAAGAGATATTTTCTCCTCCAGAGATTATGATGTCTTTTGACCTGTCTTTGATTTGAATGTAGCCATCATTATGGATTACAGCTAAGTCGCCACTATGGAACCAGTCATCAGCAAATGCTTCTTCAGTGGCTTCTGGGTTATTAAAATAACCCATCATACAAGTATTACAACGAATTACAATCTCTCCAATTGTCTCACCATCTGGCGGAACATGTTCGCCAGTTTCTTGGCTAATTACACTCACATCTTCAGTCATTGGAAAGCGGACACCCTGGCGCGAACTAAGTTTTGCAAGTTCTGTCAGAGGCATACTAAGCCAAGAGGCCTGAGGAGCGGCTTGAAGAATATGCCCATAAGTTTCAGTGAGTCCGTAAACATGCATAACATTAAAGCCTAGGGACATCATGCTTTCGAGAACTTTTGCTGGTGGTGGAGCGCCAGCAGTCATAACTTTAATTTCACGATCAAAAGTTTTTTGTATTTCCTTTGGCGCATTGGCCAGCATATTCAGCATTATTGGCGCTCCACCAAAGTGAGTTACGTTATGTGTATCTAGTAAGTCAAACACTTTTTCGGGTGAAAAGGCTCTAAGGCATATAACCGTTCCAGCAACTGCAGCCATTGTCCAGGCATGCCCCCAGCCATTGCAGTGAAACATTGGAACAGAGTATAGATATACTGGATGGTTTGGAAGTTCCCAGCCAATAACAGTGCCCATGCTCATTAAATAAGATCCACGGTGATGATATACAACCCCTTTGGGTTGTCCAGTTGTTCCTGAAGTATAGTTAAGTGACAAGGGTTGCCACTCATCGTCAGGCCTTACCCACTTAAACGACGGATCTCCTTTCTCAACGAGAGTTTCGTATTCAATGGTATTTCCAGTTACATCTGGACTAGACTCAGCAAATGAATCATTTATTAAAACTACTTTTGGGGTTGACAAAGAGATAGATAACGCCTCAGACGCTACTTCAAACAGCTCTCTGTCAACAAGCAGTATTTTTGCTTTACTATCGTCAAGGATATGAGCAATTGTTCCAGCATCAAGGCGTATATTTATAGTATTTAGAACGGCACCAGCCATGGGAATTGAAAAGTGAGACTCAAACATTTCTGGCGTATTAAATGCAAGAACTGATACTGTATCTCCTGGCATAACGCCGTGGCCTTTTAAGCTTGAAGCGATACGAGTGCATCTTTCTCTTGACTCACTCCAAGTGTAGGTTCTGTTTTCATAAATTACAGAAGTATGGTGTCCATAAACATCTGCAGTCCTATGTAAGAATGAAATAGGTGTAAGCGGTACAAAATTTGCAGGGTTTTTGTTCATAGTGTTAACTATTAATTTCTAAGTGTAATTCCATTATCTAACATGGATACAATCCTTGCTTGTGTTTCTTGCGTTTGAGCAAGCATGATAAATGAAGAGCGCTCTGCATCTAAAATATCTTGTTCAGTAAAAATAGTTCCAGCAGGACAATCTCCACCAGTCATAATTCGTCCAATTTCAGTTCCAACAGTGACATCATGTGGAGTAAGCATGCCCTTTTTATGATTTGTTGTAAGCCATTCAAGCATTTCTTCAAAGTGTTCGGCCCCTGAGAGGGCTAGAGGTTTTCTGGCTTTTGCTTTTGAGGTTTTGTCAATTGATGAAAGTGCACTATTAAGTATGCGATCTCGATTCATATGAAAAATATCATTGGGTCTTCTCATAGATAGAGCATTAGCTTCTTGGGGAGAATTAGCTCGTCTTCCAAGGCCAATATTCATAAATGATTTCCAAGCAGCCTTGCGGTCATCCTCTAGATTTTCAGCCCACCTATAAAGCGTTTCTTTGCATCCGCCTCCTGCTGGAACAACTCCTACAAAAGACTCAACAAGACCCATCACCGAGTTAGCATGACCAACAACATGATCAGCATGAAGTACAACCTCAAATCCACCACCAATTGACATACCTACTGGCGCAGCAATTACAGGCAGTTTTGAGTTTCTCATTTGCAACATTGTATTTTGAAAGTAAATAAGAAACGCATCAAGTGAGTCAAAGTCATTTTTTTCAAAGCAATTCCTAACACTCCAAAGACTTACTCCACAAGAGAAATGCTGGAAGTCATTGTGAATTACAACACCACGTAAGCCGATTTTTTCAGACTCAGTTATTGCGTCAGCAATCATGTCCAAAGACTCACTATCCAGCGCATTAGCTTTTGAATGAAATTCAACAATTGCAGCATCTTCATACTCAAACCAGCTGGCAGATTCATTGGAGTTTATTGCTTTAAGCGTTTGACGAACTTCAGAAAATCTAAGGACACCGTCTGACCTAATAATTGGCTTTAGATTTCCATCAGGGGTCAATGAACTTAATCCTGATTTTGAATTATTATAAAATTTATTATCAAGGCCTTTAATAAGGAATTCTGGAACATCTCTACCGGCATTTTTAAGTCTATCGACAAAGTACTCAATTCCAATTTCATCTAAAAGCTCAAAAGGACCCTTGACCCAGTTATAACCAAGCTTCATCGCATCATCTATTTGCGTTAAATCATCAGTAACCTCTGGCACAAGAGATGCAGCATAGCAGAGTGTCTCTGCAATTACATCCCATGTATAAAGACCATATGCGCTTTTGTCGTTGATAATAAAGGGAATACCAGTTTTTTCTGCTTCTTCGAGAAGAGGAGTTTTTAATCGCTCATGAGCAACATAATTTCCATTGGATAAATCGATTACTTTCCTTTCGTCGCCAACTTGTTTATAAAAACCTTTTTCGTTTTTATTTCCAGTTTGACCATTTGCAATCATATCGGTCATAAACTCAATTGGTGACGAGTATTTATGAAAAGCATCATTTTCTGGAAGGATGCTTACAAGGCTTTTGACTACATCCGCCATAAGGTCAATACCGATTAAATCATATAGGCCAAAAACGCCTGTCTTTGGAAGGCCTAGAGGCCTACCAAAAAAAGCATCCGCTTCTGTCGGCGACAGTTTATATTCAAATGCTTTATGCAGAGCACATTGGATAGCAAAAACACCAACTCTGTTAGCAAGAAAGCCTGGAGTATCAGAGCATGAAACAACGCCTTTTCCAAGCATCGTTTCACTAAAAAAATCAAGTGTATTAATAACATCATCTCTAGTAAATTCGCCACGCACTAATTCAAGCAGTCTCATAAATCGAACAGGGTTAAAAAAATGAGTTATTGCAAAGCGCTCACAAAACTTTCTTGGCATTCCCTCTGTCAAGAGACTAATTGGAATCGTAGAAGTGTTGGAGGTTATGATTGTTGATTCTTTGCAGGTGTTATTAAGTCTTTGGTAGAGAGCTTGTTTAATATCAAGTCTTTCAACAACAGCTTCAGCAACCCAGTCGCAATCTTCTAGTTCGTGAAAGTGGTCTCTAGTATTCCCAAGTCGTATAAGTTTTTCAGCTTCTTCGCTCATCAGGCCAGGCATATCTGGATCTTTAAGCCTTTCAAGCCCTTTGGCTGATAAGCTGTTTACGTTTTCACCGTCGCTAGGAAGATCGAGAAGCCAAACCTCTATTCCTGCATTTGCTACTTGACCTGCAATTCCAGCACCCATCGTTCCGGCGCCAATAACGCCAACTTTTTTGATTTGATTTGACATTAGGTGTTTTTTAAAATAAATGATTTGATAGCATCAAGAGTGTCTTTTGGTGACTCAATCGGAAGCATATGCCCCGCATTAGAAATAGTTGTGGTTTTTGCGTTTAGCAAGCCTGCTAACTCCAAGCCAAATCGATATGGTGTATTCTTGTCTTCGGCTGCAAGAATTACATTTGATGGAATATGGGTTTTTTTAGCACAATTTATTCCATTTTTATATTCAGTACAAGCGACAAGATCTTCAGCTAGAGGGTTGTTAGACATAATTTGGATACCAATGCCTATGGGCTGCATGCCAGGGACGGCACTGAATCCAGACTTTGTTTGACTGCCAAATCCCCATTTAAGCAACATTTCGGCAGCATCACCAGGTGTTTTTTTAGCCGCTTCAACTAGGGCTTCATTTACAGGAATAGATGTAGCGCTTGCAACTGCGGTTAATGTTTTTAATTTAGTTCCTAAGGAGTCGGCCGCCTCTAGTGCAACTAGGAAGCCCTGAGAGTGTCCTACTAGATGTATCGATTCACACCCAGCTACTTTAAGGGCTTTTACAAGCCATTTGCCCATGCCTTCAATAGATTTTATGGGCTCACCTTCTGAAAGACTATGACCTGGAAGGTCAGGAGCAAATACTGAGAATCCATGAAATGCAAACCATCTAGCTTGAAGAGCCCAAGACCTATGGTCTAGTCCGCTTCCATGAACAAAAACTACCGTCGGTTTTTTTGGATCAAATGTACAACCACCGGTTGCAACAAAAGTATTATGCCCATCAACAACAATATTCATTATGAAGTAGCCTTATCGACCGCTTTAAGTCCTGCTTTAAAGTCATGAATAATATCGTCTATAGACTCAAGGCCTACAGATACACGTATTAAGTCAGGACTACTTCCAGAAGCTTTCATTGCCTCATCATCAAGGCGAGAGTGAGTAGTGCTTGCTGGATGAAGAACTAGAGTTCTTGAGTCACCGACGTTTGCTAAATTAGACGATAATTTGAGTGCATCAATAAATGCTGCACCACCCTCCCTGCCTCCTTTAACGCCAAAACATAGCATTGAGCCAGCACCATTTGGAAACAGGGTTTTTGCAACTTCATGTGTCGGGTTTTCTGGCAGATCTGGATGATTAACCCACATAACAGGCGATTGTTCTAGGAGCCACTTAGAGAGTTTGACAGCATTCTTTACATGTTGATTCATTCGCAGAGTAAGAGTTTCAATGCCTTGAAGTAGCAAAAATGCGCTATGAGGACTCATAGCAGGACCAAAGTCTCTCATAGATTCTGCTCTAATTTTCATAGACAGAGCTGATGGCCCAAACTCCTCCCAGAAGTTTATGCCATGAAAAGGTTCATATGGGGTTGTTAGAGTAGGGTGTTTTTTACTAGAACCCCAGTCGAAAGAGCCACCATCAACTATTACGCCTCCCACCGCTACGCCGTGACCACCAATCCATTTAGTTACAGAGTGAACAACAACATCAGCCCCATGATCGAAGGGCTTGCAAAGCGCTGGAGTTGAAAAAGTAGCATCTATTACAAGAGGGAGTTTGTTTTGATGGGCAATTTTAGAAATTTTAGGCAGGTCAGAAACCTCAAGCCCAGGATTTCCTATTGACTCACAAAACACAAGTTTTGTATTATCTTGAATAGCTTCCTTTAAAGATTTTTCATCATTTATAGAGATAAAAGTACAATCAATATTAAATCTTTTAAGAGTGTGCTTGAGCAGAGTTCCTGTCGATCCATAGATCTGTGAGGCGCTTACAATATGGTCACCAGCAGAACAAAGCGTCATAAATGTAACAAAAAGTGCGCTCATTCCTGAGGCAGTGCAGATAGCACCTACGCCACCTTCTAGAGCCGCAATTCTTTGCTCTAAAACCGCAACAGTTGGGTTGGTCATGCGACTATAGATATGACCACCCTTTTCAATATTAAAAAGAGCTGCGGCATCATCAACCGTTTCAAAAACATATGAGGTTGTTTGGTACACAGGAACCGCTCTGCTACCAAAGGAGGGGTCAGGCTGATATCCAGTATGTAAAGATATTGTTTCAGGACCAAAGAAGGATGATTTTCCCATAAACGCTCAGATTAAAAAAAGAGAGAATATTTTCTCACAAATGGATGCTAAGTGGTTTTAAATTTCCTTTTAAAACTTAAACTGCCAAGGCAAGCTCTGAACGCATTTCGTCAATTGTTGACTTGTAATTTTCAGTATTAAAAATTGCAGAACCAGCAACAAATGTATCGGCTCCTGCTGAGGCAATCTCTCTGATATTATTGGTTTTTACTCCACCATCAATTTCTAGCCTTGTACTAAGATTCCTGTCATCAATCATTTTTCGAACAACCCTAAGTTTTTCTAGTGAAGAGGGAATAAAAGACTGGCCACCAAAACCTGGGTTTACAGACATCAATAAAACCATGTCTAGTTGCTCAATGACATGCTCAAGGTAATGAAGTGACGTTGCTGGGTTAAACACTAAGCCCGCCTTACATCCGCTTTCTTTTATGAGGCCAATTGTACGGTCTATATGTTCAGATGCCTCTGGATGGAAAGTAATATAAGAGGCTCCTGCTTTTGCAAAATCAGGAATGATTCTGTCAACTGGCTTTACCATTAAGTGGACATCAATTGGCGCAGTAACCCCATGACTTCTTAGAGCATCACAAACCAAGGGGCCAATTGTTAGATTTGGCACATAGTGATTATCCATCACATCAAAATGAACAATATCAGCACCAGAGACTAGAACGTTGTCTACCTCTTCGCCAAGCTTAGCGAAGTCTGCTGAAAGTATTGAGGGGGCTATAAAATTCTGTTGCTTCATGGTGTTCTCCGTTTATTTTTGATCTTTTATAAGGCTTTGGCCTGTCATTTCTTTTGGTTTTTCAATATCCATAAGTGCTAATAATGTAGGCGCTATATCGGCAAGTGTACCAACAAGAGGCTCTAATAGGGAAGCTTTCCTTTTCCCAATATAAACTAATGGCACGGGGTTTGTTGTATGAGCAGTATGGTTTTTATCTGTTTTTGGATCAATCATTTGTTCAACATTTCCATGGTCAGCAGTAACAAGTATTTCGGTGTCAGTATCGAGGCCAGTTTGATAAATTTTTCCTAGACAATTATCTACAGCCTCAACCGCCATAATTGCCGCCTTAAGTTTGCCACTATGACCTACCATGTCGGCGTTGGCGAAATTACAAACTATTAAGCTGTATTGATTTGACTTAATCTCCCGAACTAGATTATCAGTTAATTCATATGCACTCATTTCTGGTTTTAAGTCATAAGTTTTAACATCTGGGGATTGAATAAGTTTTCTTTCTTCTCCAGCAAGTTGCGCTTCAACGCCGCCATTAAAGAAGAACGTTACATGAGCATATTTTTCAGTTTCAGCAATTCTTAGTTGTTTTAAACCAAGGCTCGACAAATAGTAGCCTAGCGTATTAACAACTGTAATTGGTGGATATGCGCACTCTAGATTAAAGTCTTTCTTATATTCTGTGAGACAGATAAAATTAGTTACTTTAAATGATTCTCTCTCAAACTCTTGAAAGGTATTCGAAGTCAATGCCTGAGTGATTTCCCTAGCACGATCAGCACGATAATTCATAAAAATTACAGCGTCACCTTCATTAATCATAACCGACTCACCAACAGTTGTAGGCGCAATAAATTCATCAGTTTCACCTGCTTCATAAGCCATTTGAATTGCACTTATTGGAGAATCTGCCTGTCTCTCACTTTTTCCATTCGCTATTAAGTGATAGGCCTTTGAAACTCTCTCCCATCGATTATCCCTGTCCATAGCATAGAAGCGCCCTACTACAGAAACAATCCTACCAATCTGTAGTTCATTTATTTTTGCCTCTAAAATTTCAACAAAGTCTCCCGCACTATTTGGAGGCGTATCACGACCATCAGTAATGACATGAAAATAGACCTGTTTGCAGCCTTGTTGCTTTGCTAGTTCTAAAACTGCATGTATGTGGTTTTGATGAGAATGAACACCTCCATCCGATAAAAGTCCAAGAATGTGAACGGCCTTATCATTTTTATTTGTATCCTTTAAAGTGTGACATAGAGAGCCATTTTTAAAGAATTTACCATTTTCAATATCATTTTCAATTCTTGTAAAGTCTTGATCAATAAGTCGTCCAGATCCGATGGTTAAGTGACCCACTTCGGAATTTCCCATTTGCCCATCAGGAAGCCCAACACTTGCTCCAGATGTGCCTATTAAAGTATTAGGATATTTAGTTACTAGGTGATCCCAGTTAGGTGTATTAGCCAATGCAATAGCATTGTTTTCAGCGGATGGAGAGTACCCCCATCCATCTAAAATTAACAATAATTTTGTATTTTGCATTATTAAATTAATGTTTAGACATTAAATAAAAAATGAACTACATCACCATCTTTGACAATGTATTCTTTTCCTTCGGAGCGTAATTTACCTGCATCTTTAGCTCCTTTTTCACCTTTATTTTCAATAAAGTCGTCAAATGAAATCGTTTCTGCTCTTATAAAGCCCTTTTCAAAGTCACCATGAATTTTACCTGCTGCAACTGGTGCTGAATCCCCAATGTTAATTGTCCATGCTCTAACTTCTTTAACTCCAGCGGTAAAGTATGTTTGTAGTCCAAGCAAAGAGTAACCTGCATTAATCAAGCGATCAAGTCCAGATTCAGCTTGACCCATGTCTTCTAAAAATCCTTGCTTATCTTCATCATCAAGCTCTGCAATTTCAGCTTCTATATTTGCACAAATAGCAACAACTTGACTATTTTCATTATTTGCATAATCTAATAATTTTGTCAAATGTGAGTTATTAGTAAAGCCGCTTTCATTGACATTGCCAACATAAAGAACAGGCTTTGATGTAAGAAGCTGCAATCCCTTTATCAGCTTTTGTTCTTCCTCGTTATACTCGAGCGACCTAACCGCATGTCCTTGTTCTAGTATTGGAAGAATTTTTTCAAGCAGGTTTTTTAATGGTAACCCTTCTTTTTGCCCTGATTTAGAGTTTTTAACGGCTTTTTGGTAAGCTTTTTCAGCTGTATAAAGGTCTGCTAATGCGAGCTCAGTATTGATGATTTCAACATCATCAATAGGACTAACTTTTCCTGATACATGAATAATGTCATCATTTTCAAAGCATCGAACTACGTGGAGTATTGCATCAGTCTCGCGAATATTCGATAGAAATTGATTGCCCAGCCCTTCACCTTTTGAGGCACCTTCAACGAGCCCGGCAATGTCAACAAACTCCATTGTAGTTGGTAAAATTTTCTCTGGAGAGACAATATTTGCAAGACTCTGTAGCCTAGAATCATTGACCGGGACAATTCCAATATTGGGCTCAATGGTGCAAAAAGGATAGTTTGCTGAATCTATTCCAGCCTTGGTTAGTGCATTAAAAAGAGTTGATTTGCCAACATTTGGAAGGCCTACAATGCCACATTTAAATCCCATGAAGTTGCTCCATTATTATGTGTGCAGGCGTTTCATAGACTCTTCAAAATCTCCATTTGCAAGAGACTCAATAACCCCCATTGCATCTGCCATACCCTGTTCGATTAATAACATCTCAGAATTACCTGGCGCGTTTAATACAAAGTCCACAACGTCATTTTTAGTACCTGGGTGTCCAATCCCAATCCTTAAGCGATAAAAGTTATTTGTATTGAGCGCCTTAATTGTGTCTCTCAGGCCATTATGCCCACCATGGCCACCACCCATTTTTAGTTTGACTGAGCCAGCAGGAAGGTCAAGTTCGTCATGGATCACTAAAATTTCTTCAGGCTTAATATTGTAGTAAGTTGAGAGGCTTTTTATAGCGCCGCCCGAGTTATTCATAAAATTCTGCGGCTTTAGAAGGTAGATCTTTATAACACCATAATGTATCGCACAAGCTTCACCTAAAAACTTTGATTGCGCACTAAATTTTGACCCTAAATTGGCTGCCAAAGACTCAATAAACCAAAAGCCCGCGTTGTGACGATGTGTTTGATAATCCTTTCCTGGGTTTCCCAGTCCAACAATTAGTTTAATCATTACAACGCTTCGTTTATATACTTATTGAGTCAATAAGACTAGCCACATTTTACTCTTCTTCTGAGTCACCGTCTTTTGAGTCATCAGAGCCTTCAGATTGGTCTTCACCATCTGCTTCAGAATCATCAGATTCTAAGCCCTCTTCCTCCTCTTCCTCTTCCTCCTCTTCAGCTATAAGCTTAGGCTCAGAAACAGAACAGACAGTTTGATCATGGGCTTCAATATCCTCATGTTGAAGAGAAGTAATAATAACCCCTTCTGGCAATATAAGATCAGTTAATGTAAGGTGCTCACCAAGTTCAAGGTTTGTAACATCTACATTAATACCGTGAGGTAAGTCTTGTGGTAAGCATGATATCTCAATAGAAACAACAAATTGATTTAGCATGTTGCCAAGCCTTATGGCCTCATTCTCTTCCACTCCAATAAAGTGGAGTGGCGTAGTTGTAATCAGAGCATGTTTTGCATCAACACGCAAAAAATCTACATGAAAAACAGTGTTTTTTGCTGGGTGGCGCTGTATATCTTTGATAACAACAGAGTCTTTTGATTTTCCCACCACTAGGTCTAGAACAGAAGTGAAAGTATTTTCATCTTCTAGTAGGTGAGTAATTTCATGAATGTTTAGCGAAATCATTAGCGGCTCTTTAGTTCCACCATAGACAATGCTAGGTACCTTTTCTTCTTTTCTCAGGCGGCGGCTCGCACCTTTCCCCTGGTCTTCACGCACAAAGGCGTTTACAGTTATACTCATTTTGAGTTCTCCAATAAATGAAAAAACACCACGTTAAGTGATGCAGCTAATGCTGCCCATCTTGCGACCAGATAGGCTGGAGGGTATTTTACCCGATTTTTTTTCCCTTGTCTCTAATCTTCTTTTAGCGTGACTTGAGCCAAAAAAGAAAGCTCAGTGCTGCACTAACACCTGCAAATATCCAAAGCGACTGAGTCGACAACACTCCCGCAAGTATAAGTAGAGCAGAAGCAGCTATGACCGCGCGCTGTTTAGATGAGTTTTCTCGAAGCTGAGCGATGATAGCATCTGTTTGTTTTTTTGCAGCCTCTTGATGAAGGTTGCCGCTTTCAATTTGCTTTAAAGCGTTAATGGTTAGCATAGGAAGCTGTGGCAATTCTGCAATAAGTTCAGGTAGTTGATCTGAGATTTTTTTGATAGAATTCTTTAAGCTATATTTATCTTTGGCTAGTTTTTCTAGGAACGGTTTTGCAGTTGCCCAAAGATCGAGATCCGGATATAGTGTTCGACCCAAGCCCTCTATATTTAGAAGTGTCTTGTCTAGTAGTAGCAATTGAGGTTGGATTGACATATCAAAGCGCTTGGCTTCTTTTAATAGGCTCAATAACACTTGACCAAAAGAAATTTCACTCAAAGGCTTTTGAAATATTGGCTCACAAACACTTCTAATGGCGTTTTCAAACTCTAAAACATTAGTTCCTTCGGGCACCCATCCCGACTCAAGGTGAACCTGAGCAACTCTCTTATAGTCTTGATTAAAGAACGCTAAAAAGTTTTGTGCAAGATAATACTGGTCGGCGTCACTCAAGGTTCCCATAATGCCAAAATCCACACCAATATATTGATCGTTTTTACCAACAAAAATATTGCCGGGATGCATGTCGGCATGGAAAAAATTATGTTCAAAAACCTGAGTAAAGAAAATTACTACACCATTTTCAGCAAGCATCTTAAGGTCTGTTTTATTCTTTTTTAACGCATCAACATTGCTAATAGGTGTTCCATAAATACGCTCGGTAACCAATATATTTGAACGGCAGAGGTCCCAGTGGACTTTCGGTACATATAAGAGGTTTGAATCACTAAAGTTTTTTCTTAGTAATGAGGCGTTTGCAGCCTCGGTCATCATATTCAGTTCTTTGTAAATGATACGCTCAAATTCTGCAACTGCCTCCTGTGGGCGAAGCCTTTTGCCGTCAGGATGTTTTTCGGCTAAGCGAGCAAAGGCATATAGTAAGCGTACATCACGCTTTATTTGTTTTTTAATTCCTGGACGCACGACCTTAATGATTATTTCCTCGCCACCAAGCGTGATTGCACTATGAACCTGAGCAATGGATGCAGAGGCAAGTGGTTCGTCGTCAAACGAGGAAAAGAGACTGTCAGCACTTTCTCCTAAGCTTTTTTCAATGATTAATTTAGAGTCTTTTGCAGGGAAGGGTGGGCACTTGTCTTGAAGTTTCGCTAATTCATCCCCTATATCATCTGGCAAAAGGTCTCTTCTTGTTGATAGAGTTTGACCGAATTTTATAAAGATCGGGCCAAGTTCCTCTAGCGCCAATCGAATTCTCTCACCTCTTGAGAGCTTGCTCGATGGGAAATAATGCCATGGCGTTAGATAAATTAGTGGTCTAAAACTTTTTAGAAGGGCTGTTGATAGAACAAGATTATCTAGTCGGTATCGAATAAGAATCCTAGAGATGCTAATAAAACGAATAAAACTTCTCATCTAGGACGCCTTATTTTTAAAAATTTTTGATCTGCTAGGGGCTACTAAAAGCGTGGTTAATTCATTTTTAAAGTTCTCAAAGATCTCACCTGTATCCTGAATGGATTTTCCTTTAATAACGTTGAGGGTTTTGCCAAGCTGGTGAGCAATAATATCACCTGTATACTGAGAAACAAGTTCCTCAATATCAATTGATGATAGCGCCATCAAATCTGCTAATTGTTGAGCTGTTTTAATGCTGCCATTAATTTCAATTTCGTCGCTCTCAATTAGCTCTTCAAAAGAAGCGCCATTAAATAAAGATAAAAAAGCTTTTTTATTAAGCGTAATATCAACATCGACGCTATCTTGTGTATTATTCTCAATGACAAAAACACGTGAATTTGCAAACATGAAAAATAGCTTTAAGTCTATATCATGAACACTGATTCCTATAAGGCTATTATCAAGACGTTCAGTATCGATACTGTTGGTATTAATCATATGGTTTAGAGATTTTTCAATGGCAAGGCGAAACATTTTATTAAGTTTTTATTGCTTTATGAAGTGCCACTATGCCACCAGATAAATTGTGATATTCACAAAAACCAAATCCAGCGTCAAGCGCCATGGTTTTAAGCGTTTCTTGATCTGGATGCTTTCGAATTGATTCTGCAAGATACTGATAGCTATCCTCATCATTTGCAAAGAATTGACCTAGTTTAGGTATGAGGTTAAAGGAGTATGCATCGTATATCTTTTCAAGCATTTCATTTTCAACTTTAGAGAACTCTAATACCAATAAAGAGCCTCCTTTTTTTAAGACTCTATGCATTTGTTTAAGAGCAATATTCTTATGGGTTACATTTCTTAAGCCAAAAGCAATGCTTACGCAATCGAACGTGTTATCTTTAAATGGCAGTGATTCTGCATTTGCCTGAATAAAATCAACATCAATAACGCCGTGATTAATTAGATTTTTGCGTCCTTCTTCAAGCATTGAGCCATTAATATCTGACAAGATAACTTTCCCAGAGTCTCCAACTTTTTTTCTAAATTTGATAGCTAGATCGCCAGTTCCACCAGCGATATCTAGCACCTTGTCGCCCTTAGAAACATTACTACTGGCAATTGTATAATTTTTCCATAGTCGATGCGTACCCAATGACATAACGTCATTCATAAGATCATAATTGCTCGCAACTGAGTCAAATACACCCTTAACTAAACCTTGCTTTTGATCAACATCAACCTGTTGAAAACCAAAGTGTGTAGTCTTTTCCATGTTTATCTAACAGGGTAGTCCCTGAAATCTTTCCCTGTGTATATTTGCGTTGGTCTAAAGATTTTATTGTGACTCACTTGTTCGTGCCAGTGTGCCACCCACCCTGCTGAACGCGCCATAGCAAAGATTGAGGTGAAGTGCTCTTTGGTAAATTTAAATAATTCAGCGTAAAGAATACCCGAGTAAAAGTCGACATTTGGATAAACCCCCTTGTGAGACAATAGCTCGTCACAGATGCTTTCGACTTCAAGTGCTGTATCAAAGCGCTCAGATAAATTGTAGCCAGATTTGTTGATATAAGTTTTAATCATTTGCTCAAGAATTGTTGCACGAGGATCTTTTGTTTTGTATTCACGATGACCCATACCCCAGATTACTTTTTTGTTTTTGAGTCTATCTTCTATCCAGCCACGCGCATTTTTTGGAGACCCTATTTCGTCAAGCATAAGTAGAACGTTTTCATTTGCATTGCCATGCAAAGGCCCTGCAAGGGTTCCAACTCCTGCGGCAATTGAAGCAAAAGGGTTTGCGAGTGAAGATGCCGTTACCATTGTTGAAAACGTTGAGGCATTGATTGTATGCTCAGCATGCAAAATTAAGCATGCGTCTAAAAGACTGATAAGTTCTGGATCAGACTCCTCTCCAAAGCACATGTACATAAAGTTTTCAGCATAAGACATCGTTTTGCTTGGTGGGATTGGATCGTATCCCCTGCTAATACGAGTCCACATTGCGACCAAAGTACTCATATTTGAGATAATCTTTATGAGTGCATTTTGAGTGTAAGCTGAATCTGGTTCTGAGGCACCAGCACCTGGGTAGAAAGTGGCCATGGAGGCTATTGCAGTTTGAAGTACGTCCATTGAGTGTCCTTCTGATGGAAGCGACCAAAGCAAATGGCGGATTTTGCGCTTTACCTCATAGCGTCTTTGTAAAAGATCTTTAAAGTCACAAAGCTCTGTATGAGTTGGCAATTCTCCTTGCATTAATAAAAGTGCAGTTTCTTCAAATGATGAGTGCTTAACGAGGTCTTGTATGGAGTAGCCTCTATAGGCAAGTATGCCTTTTTCTCCGTCGATTGAGGAAATTGCCGACTTGGTTGCAGGGACGCCTGCTAAACCTGGTATATATTCTTTCATAATTAATTATTAGTTTTGTTAAATTGAAAAGGAAGAGCCACAACCACAGGTGGTTTTGGCATTCGGATTGCTAACAATAAAACGAGAGCCTTGAAGGTCCTCCAAGTAGTCTACTGTTGAGCCCATAAGGTATTGATAACTCATTGGATCGATAACTAGTTCTACACCTTGTTTATTTACGCCACTATCACCTTCTTTGAGGTTTTCATCAAAGCTAAAGCCATAAGAGAAGCCAGAGCAACCTCCACCTGTAATATAGACACGCAATCTTAATGCGGGGTTTTTTTCTTCTTTGATGAGTTGCGCAACTCTGTTTGCTGCACTATCACTGAAAATTATATCAGCTTCATCTTGAATTTCAGCAGCGTCCATGTTCATACTCCAAAAAATTTCATATTATAAAAACCACCATTAAGGTAGTAAACCAATCTGTGAAAGACCTTCCTGTTCCTTAAGACCAAACATTAGGTTCATATTTTGAATGGCTTGGCCCGCGGCCCCCTTAACTAGGTTGTCAATTACAGACATAATTACAAGTTTATTGCTGTGTTCAACATACTGAACTGCAATTTGGCAATAGTTTGACGACTTAACCGAGCGTGTTTCAGGATAAGTGCCCTTAGGCAGTATTTTAACAAATTCTTCGTTTTTGTAGGCGTTTTCGAAATAAGGTTGAACGTCAACACTTGAATCAAGCAGGTCAACATAAATTGTAGCTTCAATTCCTCGAATCATAGGGAGAAGGTGAGGAACAAAAGTTAGTCCAACTGACTCTCCCGCCATAAGCTCGAGTTCTTGTTTTATTTCAGGAAAGTGTCGATGACCACTAACGCCATAAGCCTTAAAGCTTTCTGATGCCTCGCACAGAAGCATTGCTTGGTTTGCGATTCGTCCAGCGCCGCTAGCTCCAGATTTACAGTCAGCAATGATATTTGAGGTGTCAATTAAATGATTCTCTAGAAGCGGTTTTAAAGCTAAAAGGACTGCTGTAGAGTAACAGCCAGGATTGGCAATTAGGCGTGCTTCCTTAATGGCATCTCTTCTTGTCTCAGGTTGGCCATAGACCGCCTCTTCTAAGAGAGCGCTTTGAGAGTGCTCCATGTTGTACCATTGAGACCAGAGACCTGCATCATTAATTCTGAAATCAGCACCTAAGTCAATAACCTTTATTCCTTTGTCAAGGAAAGATTCAGAGCTATTCATTGCGACGCCATGAGGTGTTGCAAAGAAAACAATATTACAGTCAAATAAAGCTGTATCGTCAGGCAATGAATATACTAAATCTGATATTCCAGCCATATTAGGAAAAACCTCAGAAATCTTTTTTCCTTGAAGAGCTCTCGAGGTAATTGCAGTAACTTCGGCATTTTGATGCTGATGAAGAATACGCAAAAGCTCAACTCCAGTGTATCCAGAGCCGCCAATAATTCCAACCTTAATATGCATTATTCATCTTCTCCAAGCATTTTTTCAAGGTAATGAATATTCATACCACCTTTTTTGAATGTCTTGTCAGCCATAATTTTTCTTTGAAGTGGGATATTCGTTTTAATTCCATCGATGACCATTTCATCAAGCGCATTTTGCATTTTTATAATTGCATTAGTTCTATTTTCACCAAAAGTAATCACTTTTCCAATCATCGAGTCATAGTAAGGCGGAACATTATAACCGTTATAAACATGCGAATCTATCCTAACACCAAGTCCACCGGCTGCGTGGTATTGAGTAATTTTCCCTGGAGACGGCATAAAGGTAACTGGGTCTTCAGCATTAATCCTACATTCAACTGCATGGCCTTTTATTTGAACTTGGTCTTGAGTTAGCGATAATTTATCACCACCAGCAATTAAAATCTGCTCACGGACAATATCGACACCGGTAATCATTTCAGTAACTGGGTGTTCGACTTGAACTCTGGTATTCATTTCAATAAAGTAAAATTCATCATTGTCAAAAAGAAATTCAAATGTTCCAGCGCCGCGATAGTTTATTTGTTTACATGCCTCTGCACAAATACTGCCTATCTTATTTCGAAGCTGTTCGCTTATGCCTGGCGCAGGAGCCTCCTCTACAACCTTTTGGTGGCGACGCTGCATTGAGCAGTCTCTCTCGCCAAGATGAATAGCATTTCCATGTTGATCGGCAAGAACTTGCACTTCAACATGCCTTGGTGTTGTTAGAAATTTTTCCATGTAGACTTCATCATTACCAAAAAAACTTAAAGCTTCTGTTTTTGTTAGCTCAATAGAGCTGGCTAAATCCTTTTCGGACTCAACAACTCGCATTCCTCTTCCGCCACCTCCACCTGAGGCTTTAATAATTATAGGAAGACCAATTTCTTTAGCAATTTTAAGGCTTCTCTTTTCATTATTATCGAGCGCTCCATTTGAACCTGGAACACAAGGCACTCCTGAATTTTGCATTGCCTCAATTGCTGCAACTTTGTCACCCATCACTTTAATATTTTCAGATCTTGGGCCAATAAAAATAAAACCGCTTTGCTCTACTTGATCTGCAAAATCTGCATTTTCTGAAAGAAAGCCATATCCAGGATGAATTGCGTCAGAATGGGTTAATTCAGCCGCACTAATAATGGCTGGAATATTGAGGTAACTATTAATTGAAGGATTAGGGCCTATACAAACTGCTTCATCAGCCAAACGTACATGTTTAAGGTCTTTATCGGCTGTTGAATATACAGCAACTGTTTGAATATCAAGCTCTTTGCAAGCTCGAAGAATGCGCAGTGCTATTTCGCCTCGATTGGCGATCAATACTTTTTTTATAGAACTCATTGAACTATGATTAATGGTTGTCCAAATTCAACTGCTTCGCCATCCTTAACGAGTATCTCTATTACTGTTCCTGAGTGGTCAGCCTCTATTTGATTCATGATTTTCATAGCTTCTATAATGCCTACGGTGTCGCCCTGCTGTATTTTTTGACCCACCGTGATAAATGGCTTAGCTGTTGGTGAGGGCGCTGAATAATACGTTCCTACCATTGGGGATGTTACAGCTTGATCATTAGATTGTGGCTCAGCAATAGATGTTGGTTCTGCTGAAATAGAAGGAGCTACAGTAGGTGCTGGCTGGTGAAAATTTGTTTGAGTTGGCATAGGAGCATTGCCAAACCTAGAAATTTTTACCGACTCTTCTCCTTCTTTAATTTCAATTTCTGCCATTCCAGATTTCTCTAGAAGTTCCATTAGTTTTTTTACTTTACGAATATCCATTACTGCTCCCTATTTTTCTTTGCCATTAGTTTTAAATTACAAATGTATAACTTATGCTTCAAGGCGTGAAATGATACCAAGTTTATATTTTTGGCTTAGAATTATTTAATGATCAAACCTCTAAAGCTTGATTCTTAGCTTATTATTGAGTATAAGAATTTTAACATCTATTTGGCTAAATATAGCGTCCATTCAAAGCATTTAAGGGAATTTTGCTAATATTTATCGCAAATTATTTAGATGTTCAACAAGTTCTTCTGCGCTTATTTCTCCGATAATTCGATAGGAGCGTTGCTCTAATCCATTTTTAAAAAATAAAAGTGCAGGCGGCCCTACAAGAGAGAATCTTGCCAGCATTGATTGATTAAAACGATTATTATCAGTTACATCTAAAGTAGAGGTAAGAGTGTCTTTTAGTGCTTCATTAACTGCTTTATTAGAGAAAACGACACGTTCTAATTTATTGCACGAAATACACCAATCTGCATAAAATTTAACAATTAGTAGTTTGTTGTTATTTACAGTTTTAGTGATTTCGGAGCTGAGTTGATCTTCATTTTTTATCGTATTAAATTTAATGATCTTTGAATGTTCTATAGTTTCACCATAAAGGATTGAATCTAAAGGTTTTTGAATATCCCCGCCACCTTTTGCAACTAAAAGCCAAAGAAGAAGGCCATAAGCAAATATGATTAATCCTAAAACTTTAAATAAAATGTTCCAAATATTAATCTCTTGGGTTAAATTTTTAAAAATACCAATCTTTATAGGCGCATAAGTAAACAAGACAGCCCAAATCACAAGTGATACAAGTGGGTTTAGAATTCGATCAAGTAAATATAAAGCAACGGCAATCATAAAGAAGCCAAAAATCTGCTTCACACTCTCCATCCATGGACCAGCCTTAGGAAGTGCATTAACTCCCCATCCACAAATTATTATTAACGGAACACCCATTCCTAAGCCCATAGCAAAAAGACTAATGCCGCCTTTTAATGCGCTTCCACCAGCTATAACATAGCTGAGGGCAGTAGCCAAAAAGGGAGTTACACATGGTCCAACAATTAATGCAGAAAGAAATCCCATTATGCTAACCCCTATAAAATTGCCACCACTTTGTTTATTGCTTAGATTGGTAATTTTATTTTGGAATTTAGAAGGTAATTGAATGTCGTAAAACCCAAACATAGAAAATGCAAGGAAAATGAAAATTAAACTAAATACAACTAAAACCCATGGAGTTTGCATTATTGCCTGGAGGTTTATGCCGGCCCCAAAAAAACCTGCAGTTGCACCGATTAATCCGTAAGCAATAGACATTGAGAATACAAAAGCCAGAGACATCAAAACAGCCTTTAAGTTGCTAGGAGTTTGCTTTTGCCCAATGATAATTCCCGAGAGTATTGGTACCATTGGATATACACAAGGCGTCCAGGATAATGCTAGTCCAGCTATAAATGCGGCAAAAAATAATGCCAATCCACCTTGTCGGAATTTTTCTTTTACCCTTAGCTCGCTGGTATTTATTTTTTCTGAAGAAGTGCTAGAGTAGATTTTAGAACCAGTGAGGTCAACTTTAATTGTATCGCTCTGTGGTGGATAGCAAACCCCGCCACTCCAGCAGCCTTGATGTTTAATAATTAAATTAATAGGATTGCTCGTTATATCACTTAGCAAGAGAGTTACTTCTAACGGCTCGTCATAAATGCTAACCTCGCCAAAAAACTCATCTTCTTTTAATTTGGCTTTTGGAAAAATGGCACTTTCAATTCTAGCACCCTCGGCAACAAAAGATATCTTGTCTTTATAAAGATAGTAGTTATTTTTAGTGAGCCACGAAACGGCAACTGTTTCACCATCTACTGAAAGTGCTTTTAATTCAAAGGCCTCCTTAACAGGTAGAGGATGTTTTTTATTTTTTGAGTTATTATCAGATAGTAATAGGCTTGAAGATTCAGCACTACTACTTTGACTTAATGCATTATCCGTATTAAGAGTTTCAGCCCAAGTTTGTGAAAGTGGAATCAGTAATAAAAAAAGAATAATTGAAAAAAAATGCTTCATAAAATTCTCAAAATTTTGATAACCTCAATTATAGTCTAATCGCAGTTTATCTCTGGTTGCGTTTCTTCATTGTTGCCAGGCTATTTTGTATAAAATCGATTCTCAATTAACTGAGAAAGCTATTTTAATTAGCGATTTACCAAGTTAATGAATTATTGGTGTTTTTATGAAAAATCTTACTTTAAGCGCGCGTTTAACCCCCTGGCTTTTTGTTTGGATATGGAGCACAGGTTTCTTAGCTGCTAAATATGGGCTGCCATATGCAGAGCCTTTTACTTTGTTATCTTATCGAATTGTTCTTACATTGATAGTAATGTTATTCATTATGCGAATCAATAAAAGCATTTGGCCGAGCTCTAGGTTGGCATTTTTTCACTTAATGGTTGCAGGTTTTTTGATTCATGGCGTTTACCTTGGAGGTGTTTTCCAGGCTATCAAGTGGGGGATGCCTGCTGGTCTTGCCTCTATGATTATTGGTCTTCAGCCTCTGGGAATGGCATTTATTGCTGGAATAATTCTTCATGAGCGGGTTTCAAGAAAGCAATGGATGGGTTTAATCATTGGACTTGTAGGACTATATTTGGTTTTATTCGAAAGATTTGACTTTGCTATTGAAGGTTTGTTTAGTGGTTTTTCTTTTTGGGCAATTTTGGTTGTCTTTTTATCTCTATTTGGAATTTCTTTAGGCACTGTTTATCAGAAGCGATTTTGTAGTGATATGGATTTAATTAGTGGAACGATGGTCCAATACTTAGGTGCTTTTATATTGTGCATTACTATGGTTATTTGTTTTGAGACTGGCGAAGTTCAATGGACTAATACATTCATTATTACTTTAGCTTGGCAGGTTGTGGGGCTTTCAATTGGAGCAGTACTTCTTTTAATGACAATGATTAAGCAGGACGCTTCAGCAAGAGTTGGAAGTTACTTTTATTTAGTACCAGCGCTTGTTGCGATTCAAGCTTGGTATCTATTTGGCGAAACCATGGGTTTTATTTCAATAATTGGAGTTTTATTAATAGCATTTGCAGTTGCTATGGCAATTTCAAAAAAAATGGCGAATTAATAATATCAATAAAAAGTGAGATCAGATTTCACCAGCATTCTCTAATACCTTTCTTGCAATTTTGAAGCACTCAACTCCTTGTGGTACACCACAGTAGATTGCAATCACATGAAGTATAGACTTTATCTCTTCCTTGCTCACGCCATTCGTTAGCGCACCATTAAGGTGTATTTCCCATTCATCCATTTTTCCGAGTGCCGCAATCATTGTTAGGTTCATCATAGACCTGGTTTTTTCATTTATTGTATCATCTCCCCAGCCAAATCCCCAGCACCATTCGGTCATCTGTTTTTGAAAGTCTTCGTTAAAGTCATCAGCCGCCTCGAGATTTTTTTCAACATAATCACTTCCAAGAGTCGCCTTTCTTTTAGATAGTCCTAATTCAAATAATTTTTTGTCCATTACTTACTCCATCATATTTAGTTTCAATAAAAAATCCATTTATCTCATTACAAAAGGATTGCTCATAGGATCAGGTGATGTATTAATCCATGTTGTTTTGGTTCGAGTATATTCATGAATAGCATCAATTCCAGCTTCACGACTTCCACCGCTTTGTTTAAATCCACCGAAAGGTGATATGGGAGATATTGCTCGATAGGTATTTACCCAAACAATTCCTGAGTGTATGTTTTGACTAACACGATGAGCTCTCGCTAAATTTTCAGTAAATATACCTGCTCCAAGGCCATAATCAGAATCATTAGCCATCTCTACTGCTTCTTCCTCAGTATCAAAAGCAATGACACTAATAACAGGAGCGAAAAGTTCAGTTTTTACACAATCAAATTCTTGACTTGGACAATCCAGCAAGGTAGGTTCAAAGTACCAGCCTTCTTTTAAATGCTCTGGACGATTACCTCCAAAAACTAGACTAGCGCCTTGCTTAATAGATTGTTTAATAACGCTCGAAGCCCTCTTAACCTGAAGTGTTGTTGCGAGTGGACCTACTTGAGTCTTTTCATCGAGTGGATCGCCTACAATAATTGATTTTGAACGCTCCTTAATTTTGCTAATTATTTCGCTATGTATTGATCTTTGTATAAACACACGTGAGCCAGCTACACAGCTTTGACCAGATGCACCAAAATTGCCTGCAATAATGCCATTCACTGCTCCTTCAATATTGCAGTCATCGAAGACTAACATCGGTGATTTACCTCCAAGCTCAAGGCTCAAATGAGCAAAATTTTCAGCAGTATTTCTAACGATATGCCTAGCAACTTCAGTGCCACCAGTAAAGGCTACTCTTGCGACCTTAGGGTGACTTGTAATGACACGACCACAGGGCTCAGCAAAACCAGTTATGATGTTTATAACACCAGGCGGAAATCCACTTTTGTGAACTAATTCAGCGAATTTAAACAGCGCTGCTGGAGCCTGTTCAGAGGCTTTTACAATTACAGTATTTCCTGCAGCTAATGCAGGAGCTATTTTAGTTGCCGCTAGGAAAAGTTGAGCATTCCAAGGAACAATAGCAACCACAACTCCGATAGGTTCACGGGTCGTAAAAACCCTCATGTTTGGCTTATCGATAGGAAGCACTTCTCCTTGTATCTTATCGGCAAGTCCAGCGTAATAATAGTAATAATCAGCTACATATTTTGATTGACTCCGTGTTTCAACTAGCAACTTACCACTGTCTCTTGTTTCAAGATCGCCCAGCTCGCTTGCATGTTCTGAAATTAAGTCACCTAGCTTATAAATGAGTTTGCCTCTTTCGGTGGCTGTATAGTCTGCCCATGGGCCTTGATAGAGAGCATTATGTGCTGACTCAATAGCTATAATTGAGTCTTCTTCTGTAGCTGCAGGAAAACTTGCCCATGGCTTTCCATTTGCTGGATTTAGTGTTTCAAAGTGGTCTGAGCCAATACTAAACTTTCCATTAATGTAGTGTTTAAATTGTTCCATCCGTTTTCCTTTTTAAGTAAATGCTGGCATCACTTTGTCAATAAAGAGCTCTAATGATTTCTTTTTCTTTTCAAAGCTCATGGTGCTGTCAACCCAATAGCTGTATTCATCATAACCAAGGCTTTCACAAAGCTTTATGCGCTCAATGACTTTATCAGGGGTTCCTATAATACTATTCTTTCTCATTTTTTCAGGTGAATACATATCAATTTTAGACATTTCTTCATCAGTAAGTTTTTCGATAAGGCCTTGTTCTATAGGTCGTTCATTTTTGAACCATGCACCAAAATAACAGTAGAACCTCGAAATATCTTTAGCGCCTTGAGCAACTTCTTCTTCGTTTTCACCAACAAATGTATGGCGCAAAAGCATAATTTTAGGCCGAGGCATTTCCTTATATGACTCGCAAGCGTTATTAAATCGTTCCATTAATGAAATCACCTCTTCATCACCAAGCCAAAGCGGAGTTACCTGGACATTGCAGCCCTGTTCCAGTGCAAAATCATGTGATTTTTGATCTCTAGCTGCAATCCAAATTGGTGGGTGTGGAAACTGTTGTGGTTTAGGTGAGCTTGTGGTTTTTGGGAATGACCAGTGCTCACCCTCACCCTCATAGTCGCCTCGCCATAACGCCTTAATTGCAGGCACTATCTCTCTCAAAGCGCCACCAGCTGAAAAGGCATCAATTCCCTCAGCAAGCCTATCATATTCAAATGAATATGCCCCTCGAGCTATTCCTAATTCTAGACGACCATTTGAAATGATATCTGTCATTGCCGCCTCTTCTGCAAGTTTTATAGGATGCCAAAAAGGTGCAACAATAGTTGCCGTACCTAATTTAACATTCTTAGTTCTTCGGGCTAGATCTGCAAGGCTGATAAAAGGATTTGGTGCAATAGTGAAGTTCATGCCATGATGCTCTCCGGTCCATATCGTTGTGAAACCAGATTTATCTGCTATTTGACAGAGCTCAACAAACTCTTCATACAAGCGCTTTTGGGCCTGCTCTTTGTCGACTCGCTCCATATGTGCAAAAAAAGAAAAATCCATTTCAGTTGTTCCTATACATTATCATTTGATTTAGTTATTGCTTCTACTTTGCCCTCACTCTCCTTCCCAACAAATATACCAAAGGCATCCAATTCTCTTTCAGTAATATAGCGTTTAAGCATTATTCTACTCGGTTCGTCAATGAGTAGGTCAAATGGAATTGAATCAAATTCATAAAATTGACCAATAGTGACAGAGGATCCATCTTCAACTTTGGCACGATAGTAAATTAGGCTAGTTTTATCTTCACTATTCTCAAATACTGAAAAAAGATAATGTTCAGTTACAGAAATCTGTAGATTTTGAAGTTTGCCAAGAAGGCTGACATCATCATCAGTTTGACCCAGTCTTGTAGCAGTTGGAAAATAAAGTAAGCCAGTTGATTGATCTTTAAGAAGATAAATCTTTTTACGCCACTCAATTAAAGCCCCTACAAGTATTTTGGTATTCTTATTTTCCATCGCAAGCAACATTTTCTGCTCAAGCCCAAGGTTAACATAATTACCTCGCAAATACACTAGTGGTTTTTGTGAATTACTATCAAACTCTCTTACTTTTCCAATAAGAATAAAGTGATCACCAGCATCTATAAACTGATCCTTATCACAATCAAACCAGGCGACTGAATCGCTTATTATAGGGCTCCCTGTGATCTTTACTTCCCATTCGATATTTTTAAAACGGTCCGCATCAGGGCTTGCAAAAATAGTAGAAATATGATGCTGACTTTCCGAAAGAACACTAACAGCGAAATGCTTTCCTGCAGAAAATGATTGGATATTAAATGAAGCCTTATCAATGCATATCAATATTAATTGAGGGCTAAGAGAGACTGAGGTAAATGAGTTCGCAGTAAAGCCTATTGGGTTATCATCTTTGTCCTTGGAAGTAACTACCGTTACTCCGGTTGGAAATGATCCCAGTGCCAGTCTTAAGTCTCTTGAGTCTTCTTTATTCATTCAGTATTATTTGTTATGTCAGTAAAAAATTGTTCTATGATTGGGTTGACTTTATTTGCTGCGATATATGACATCATATGAGCCTCACCTTTAACAGATTTGCTAGAGCCATTAGGTGTTTCTTGTGAAATCTGTTTGGACATGAGAGGGGTAGAGTTTGGGTCTTCGTTTCCTGTCAAGTATAGTACAGGCAATTTTAATTGGTAAAGATTATTTATAAAAACTTTATCAGATAGAGCAAATAATCGATAAGCCTCGCCATACCCTTTGGGCGAAGTATTTTTTAACCAGTTACGTACTTTATCAATTTTATTCAATTCAGCAGAGCTGGTATTATTTTTAAACCAGCGCTCCAATGTTTTTTCAATATTAAGTATTTTGTTTGATTCTAGTACTTGATTTGCTCTCAATAAAACATCTTTTTGAGCCTTTTCATTTCTGTTAAATACTATATTTAAAGCGACTAGTGCATTAATTTTTTGAGGGAACTTTCTAGCAAACGCAACACTAATAATTGCGCCCATAGAGTGTCCAACTAGTGAGAAATTTGAGACACCAATCGAGTCTACAAGGTTGTTAAGTTGTTCAACATAATCATCAAGAGTAGGATCATTTTTTGGGAGCGGGCTTTGACCATGACCTAGAAAGTCATAAGTAATCACTTGATATTTTTTAGAGAAGTATTCAACCTGAGGAGCCCATATTTCTTCACACATGCCCACACCATGTATAAAAATCAAGGTTGGAGAGTGGTCACCAAATATCTTATAGGAAGTGCCGTCTTTATTGAAAAGATTAGGCACAGTCTTTTGGTTGTTTATTTCAAGGCTATTCACAAGTCAGCCCGTTTAAAGTTGGTAAAAATTCATGTAATAGGTGCTCACCTTTTTCTCTTGCTACCTGCCGACTTGATTAATAAGAAATATAAAGCATTAAATGCTACCTGTCAAGCAAGTGAAACAAGTTATTTTATTGGATAAAATGCTTATTTTTTTGATAAAAAACGTCTTTTTTACCTATAAATAGATTTTTTTATGTTAAAAAAGACGTTTTTTATAGAAAAATACCTAATTTTACTAAAAAAACATAAAAAAAATAGTATTAATGGTTATTATTAGCTAAAAAAAGCCAATTTATAGCTACTTTTATGAATAAAATGCTATTTATTGAACAACTATAAGTACATATTACTTTAAAAAAATCACCAGATATCATACATCAACTTTTCTAAAGGAGCAGATGTACATTCGTACCTTTCTTCAGGAGTTTCATTATTGTAAAACCTTCCAGTTCCATTAGATTCGATTACTATAGTATAAGAATCCCATTCCCAGGAGTGTTGAACATCTCGAAGAGAGTGAAATGTATCAGTATGTGAGTCAGCACCTTTTACAAATAATACGCCTTTAGAATCTCCAATTTCTGGAATATATCCAACACTTAATATGTACCCACCATCAATGAAATCATAACAATCCCACTTCTTCCAGTCATATGACTCACTACCAACTTCCTCACCATAAGAGTTAAAGGAAATCAGTATTGAGAATAGAAGTATTAGTAGTTTTTTCATAACAGAGTCTTTACTGAACAACAATAACCATTGCTGGTCTAACCAAGCGTCCATTAAGAGTAAAGCCTACTTGGACAACCTCAAGAACTGTATTGGATTTCTTATCAGGCATTGGAATCATCGTTACAGCTTCATGAAGTTCTGGATTGAATTTCTCATCTTTAGGATCAACTGTTTCTACTCCAAATTTTTCAAGAGTCGAGGTAAATACCTTATTTGTTAGTTTAAGGCCCTCAACAGTATGCTCTAAACTGGCATTTTCATCGGTGGCTAATTTTAGTCCCATTGAAAGAGAGTCTTTGACCTCTAAGAGGGCTTTAACAAAGCCATCAAGTGCATATTTGTGAGCATTTTCAAGGTCTTTTGAGGTTCTTCTTTTAAGGTTTTCCATCTCAGCTTGAGAGCGCAATAGCTTATCCCAATTATCCTTTGCAGACTGCTGGGCATCTGCGAGCTGAGTTTCTAAATCTAGAGCTGCATCAGAATCAACCGATGATTCTTTATTGACCTCTTTGGGGCTAACTTTTTGAGTTTTTTGTTCTTTCTTTTTTGTCATTGTGTAATCAAACTAATGTATATTTAGGGTGATATTTAGTCATTCTTTTGAATTTTTCAAGGCCTATGTTTAATACTATTGGCATTATCTGTAAACCAAATGATTTTACCAGTCAAAAAACTGCTTGGGAGCTTGGCGTATTCATTAAAGATAAAGGAGTGACCCTTCTAGAGGATGGCGATGATATTGAAAAAGATGCCGACCTAATTGTTGTTGTAGGTGGTGATGGAACAATATTGAATACTGCAAGAACCTATGTTGATAGTAACATCCCTATTCTTGGCGTTAATCTAGGCAGACTTGGTTTTTTAGCCGACGTCCCTGTCGAGTCAATGATTCCTATTGTTAGTGGCATCTTAAAAGGGGAGTACATTAAAGAAAAAAGATCCTTATTAAGTTGTCAAATAGAACGAAATGGTGAGCTTATATCTCAACATTTGGCTTTTAATGAAGTTGTAGTGCATCGTAATGAAACCCCAAGAATGATAGAATTTGAGTTGTTTGTTGATGATGATTTTGTTAATAATCAGCGAGCGGACGGGATAATAGTTACAACGCCTACTGGATCGACCGCTTACGCTTTGTCAAGTGGTGGTCCGATTATGCATCCTAGTGCTAATGCCATTTGCCTGGTGTCAATCAGTCCTCATACAATGAGTCATAGACCATTTATTCTTCATGGTGAAAGTGAGGTTTTAATTACACTTCTAGACTGTGAAGATACTGCCACAATAAGTTTTGATGCTCAATCTGCAGTTTCAGTATCGGTGGACGATGCTTTGCGTGTCAAGCAACACGATAGTTTTGTTCACTTGATTCATCCTAAGGGCTATGATTATTTTGAGATTATTCGTTCAAAGCTACATTGGGGTCAGAAGGTTTAAAACATTTAAGATATGTTAGATCAACTATTTGTTAAAAATTTAGTGGTTGTCCAAGAATTAAACATTGAGTTTAAGAATGGAATGACGGTAGTGACTGGTGAAACGGGCGCTGGAAAATCAATCATAATTCAAGCACTGAGCCTAGTTGTTGGTGGACGCTCTGATGCTTCTTTGGTTAGAGATGGTGCGAGCAAGTCAGAAATAGTTGCAACATTCAGTATCGACATTGAAGATCGCCTTCAATCGTTATTAGAAAATCTAGATCTAGAAAATGGAACTGAATGCATTCTAAGAAGGATTATTAGTGCAGACGGAAAGTCTCGGTCTTATGTGAATGGCAGCAATGTTCCTTTATCAACTTTACGTGATATCGGTGGATATTTAATTGATATGCATGGTCAAAATGAACACCAACTTCTACTTCGAAGTAACCAGCATCGAATTCTTTTAGATGATTATGCCATTACTCAAGACTTATGTGAAGAAGTCAATTCAACTGTTTATAAGTATCAACAAATTCAAAATGAAATTGAAGATTTAACAAAAAGTAATGAACTTTTGTCGACTCAAAAAGAGCTTTTAAGTCACCAGCTCAATGAGTTATTACAAATTGATACGACACAAGATGAGCTTGATAGTATTGAGGATGACTATAGGGTATCTGTCAATGCAAGTTTATTAGTCGAAAAAATATCTAAGATACTTGAGTCCTTAGATCATGAATCAGGAGTAAATAATATTTTAATAGATGGAGAGCGTACTGTTGAACAGTCAAGACAAGTAGATTCACGACTCGACTCAATTCAGTCATTGTTATCAAGCGCACAAGTTCAGGTTCAAGAGAGTATTTATGATTTAACAGACTACCTTAATAAAATTGGTGGTATTGAAGATAATTCTGCAGAGCTTACTGCAAGAATTAATATCCTGCATGAGTTAGGTCGGAAGCATAATTGTCAAATACAAGAACTACTAAGTGTTCAAACTAATCTCCAAGCTCAACTCGATGACCTAGGCTCATCAAACGAGAAGCTAGAAGAGTTACTAATTAAACAGAATCAATGTGAGAAAAATTACTACAGTAAGTCAAAATTATTAAGCGAAAAAAGATTGACTGCTAGCAAGTCTTTGTCAAAAAAAGTTACAGATATAATGCAGAATCTAGGAATGCCTGGAAGTGAAATTGATTTTTCTATCAAGCCTCTCAGAAACTCTATTCGCTTGAATGGAATGGAGGAAATTATCATTCATGTTAAAACTAATACTGGACAAGAGCTCAAACCTCTCAACAAGGTGGCATCAGGCGGCGAATTATCACGAATCTCACTGGCCCTTTCAGTAGTAACCAGTAATTCCGAGCTTATACCTAGTATAGTCTTTGATGAGGTGGATGTCGGTATTAGTGGTTCAGTGGCAGAAATCGTGGGTCAAATGTTAAAAAAATTATCCACTCATTATCAAATTATTTGTGTCACACATCTTGCACAAGTTGCAGCACAAGGGAAAGAGCATTTGAAGGTGGTAAAAATTCAGAAAAATGGAGCAACCTTTACTCATGTTACAGACCTCAGTCTAAGTCAAAGGACCGAAGAGGTTGCAAGAATTTTAGGTGGAATTACTATTAGTGACAAAACAAGAATAGCTGCTGAAGAAATGATTAAATCGAGTGCTTAAACAGAGCTATATTAATTTTTTTTAGTGGACTAAATCCACCAATAATTTAAATAAATAAAAATTCCCTCTCAATAAATAAATTGTAGTTTGAGGACTTGACTATTTGGCAGTAAATTGTATAATATTGCGTTTGTATCTAGTCAGGGTGGTTAGCGAAAAAAGTGAAATCAATTGACTCACTTATTCAATACCTAATCCTTGCTTTAGTTGTAATAACTTTCACCATTTATGGTTTAGGAATTGCTGCTCTTTATGGAGCCTTCGTAAGTTTGAGTAATACTTGGGTTTTTGACTGGTATATAAATAAACAAAAAGCATTGGTTGATGCTGATGCACAAAAAAGTTTTAGGATGGCGATTAATAGTAGTGCTGTTAGAGCCCTTTCTCTAGTCCTACTAACTTTAATTGGACTTGGTTGGTTAGAACTTGATCCACCAGCTCTTTGTTTGAGCTTGGTGTTGGGGCAGATTGGATTTATATTAGATAGGTTAAGGCAAAAATAATGGCAAGTGGTGAACTAACATCTGGCGCTTATATTAAGCACCATCTTCAGAATTTAACATACGGAAAATTTCCTGATGGACATTGGGGTTTTGCGCATGATGCCCTAGAGGCTAAAGAGATGGGTTTTATGGCGTTTCATGTCGATACGCTTTTCTTTTCTTTTGTGCTTGGTGCTTTATTTCTTTTCTTGTTTGCTATGGCTGCTAAACGTGCATCTATTGAAGCCCCCAGTGGCTTTCAAAATTTTTTAGAGAGTATTGTTGACTTTATTGATGAAAATGTTCGTGGCTCTTTTAGCGGAAAGAATCCAATGGTAGCCCCACTTGCATTAACAACCTTTATTTGGATTATGCTAATGAACACTATGGACCTTGTTCCTGTTGATTGGCTTCCTTCGTTAGCTGGAGCTATGGGAATACATTTTCTTAAAGTAGTTCCAACAACAGACCCTAATGCAACATTCGGCATGTCTATTGGTATCTTCTTATTAATCCTTTACTATAGTGTCAAGGAAAAAGGACTTGGTGGATTTGTAGGGGAACTAACACTACATCCTTTTGGTAAATGGATGTTGCCTTTCAACTTATTTTTAGAGGGAGTAAACTTGCTGGCAAAGCCAGTTTCACTTGCATTACGTTTATTTGGAAATATGTATGCAGGTGAGATGATCTTTATTCTAATTGCACTGTTGCCATTCTGGATTCAGTGGAGCCTGTCTTTACCGTGGGCTATTTTTCATATCTTAATTGTATTGCTTCAGGCGTTTATCTTTATGACCTTGGTAATCGTATATATGGATATGGCACACCAAAAAGAGCATTAATTTTTTCAATAGTTTTTATAAGTAGGAGTAAAAAAATGATTACAGAAGTACAAGCAACGTTATTTGTAGCAGGGGCAATCTTAATGGGTTTAGGCGCATTAGGGGCAGCTGTCGGTATTGGTATTCTTGGCGCTAGATTCCTTGAAGGTGCTGCTCGTCAACCGGAACTTATTCCAATGCTAAGAACGCAAATGTTCATCGTTATGGGTCTTGTTGATGCGGTGCCTATGATTGCTGTTGGTATATCTATGTATATCCTTTTCGCGGTTGCTGGATAATTTGTATTTTTTTCAAATAAATAAGGGTATTAAGCTATGAATATTAACCTTACGCTAGTTGGACAAACAATCATGTTCGCCATGTTTGTCTGGTTCTGCATGAAGTTTATTTGGCCACCACTCGTTGAGGCAATGGCTGCACGTAAAAAGTCCATTGAAGATGGATTGAAGGCGGCTGAACTTGGAAAAGAAGAGCACGCATTAGCACAGAAAAATGCTGAAGAGCTTATAGCAAGTACTAAAAATCAAGCAGCTGATATTATTGCGAACGCTGATAAACAAGCAAACGTAATGATCGACAATGCCAAGGGTGTGGCTTCTGAAGAAGCAGACAAAATTAAAGCTCATGCTAAATCTGAACTTGACCAAGAGGTTGTGAAAGCACGCAATGAGCTTAAAAATCAAGTCTCAACTCTAGTTATGCAGGGAGTCAACTCGGTATTAGAAAAAGAAGTTGACGCTAAGGCACACAAAGATATGCTTTCAAAGCTATCTCAATCACTATAGGTTGGTACGATGGAATTATCAACAATTGCCAAGCCATACGCACAAGCGATTTTTGAAATTGCAGGACAAAGTAAATCCGTCTCAAATTGGAGTGATTTTTTAGCTGCAGCTAGTGCAATTATGGCTGATAAAAACACGAAGACTTTCATCGCTTCTCCAGGCAAAAGCAAAGATCAAAAATTTGATTTGATTTCTGCTTTAATTGGAAAGACAAATTCAAAAGAGCTCAGCAAGCAAGAGTCTGCATTTATAAATCTTATTCTTAATAATGATCGTTCAAGTGCAATCAGCAGTATCGCTGATGCTTTTGAGTCTGCAGTATCTAATGCTAATAAAAGTAAGAACTTTAAAGTTATTAGTGCATTTGAGTTAAGTGAGTCAGAACAAAAAGCAATCGTTGACGATTTAACAAGTAAACATAAAACAACAGTAGCTGTTGAAACTGAAATTGATAAGACACTTAAAGGCGGTGTCATTGTTAAAGAAGGTGATAAGGTAATCGATACATCAATTAAGGCAAAAGTAGACGCTCTGAGTGTTTCTTTGTCTGTAAATTAATTTTATATAGAGAGGTTAGTTATGCAATTAAACGCTTCTGAAATCAGTGATTTAATTAAAAAAGAAATAGAGGGCTTTGACTTTTCAGCTGAAGCTCGGACAGAAGGCACAGTAATAAGTGTAAGTGATGGAATTGTTCGTATTCATGGCTTAGCAGATGCTCAGTTTGGTGAGATGCTAGAATTTCCAGGGAATACTTTTGGTTTAGCGCTTAACCTTGAGCAGGATTCTGTTGGTGCGGTTGTATTAGGTGACTATCTTCACATTTCAGAAGGCGACACTGTTAAGTGTACAAATCGAATTATGGAAGTACCAGTTGGTAACGAGCTACTTGGTCGTGTTGTTAATCCTCTTGGTGAAGACTTAGAAGGCAAGGGAGAGATTAAAGCTTCTGTCACTCGTCCAATCGAGGTTGTTGCGCCAGGTGTAATTGAAAGACAATCAGTTGATCAGCCAATTCAAACTGGTATTAAGGCAATTGATGCGATGGTTCCAATCGGCCGCGGTCAGCGCGAGCTTATCATTGGTGATCGTCAAACTGGAAAAACAGCAGTTGCAATTGATACTATTATTAATCAAAAAGGTACTGGTGTTAAATGTATCTATGTTGCTATTGGCCAAAAAGCATCCTCAATCGCTGCAGTTGTTCGTAAATTAGAAGAGCATGGCGCTCTAGCTCATACTATTATTGTTTCTGCGGCTGCTTCTGACTCCGCTGCTCTTCAATATATAGCTCCTTATGCAGGTTGCGCAATGGGTGAATATTTCAGAGATCGTGGTGAAGATGCACTAATCATTTACGACGACCTCACAAAACAAGCATGGGCTTATCGTCAAGTATCGCTACTTCTAAAGCGCCCACCAGGACGTGAAGCATATCCAGGCGATGTATTTTATCTCCACTCTCGTTTATTAGAAAGAGCCTCAAGAGTTAATGCCGAGTATGTAGAAAAAATTACAAATGGAGAAGTTAAAGGGAAAACTGGATCATTAACTGCTCTTCCTATTATTGAAACTCAAGCTGGAGACGTATCAGCTTTTGTTCCAACAAACGTAATCTCAATTACAGATGGACAGATCTTTTTAGAAACAGATCTTTTTAACTCAGGTATTCGACCTGCAATTAACGCTGGTCTTTCAGTTTCAAGGGTTGGTGGTGCTGCGCAAACCAAAGCGATTAAAAAGCTTGGTGGTGGTATCCGTCTTGATTTAGCACAATATCGCGAACTGGCTGCTTTTGCTCAGTTTGCATCTGATCTTGATGCAGAAACTAAGGCTCAAATTGATCGTGGTCAGCGTGTAACTGAGCTAATGAAGCAAGCACAATATTCACCCCTAAATGTTGCAGAAACTGCAACATCGCTTTTTGCAGCTAACTCTGGAGCGCTTGATGATATTGAGGTAAAAAAGGTAGTGGTATTTGAAGCAGCTCTTTTAGCGTATATGAATACTAACCAGACTGCTTTAATGGATTCTATTAATGAATCTGGTGACTACAATGATGATATTGAAGCGCAACTTCAGGCTGCGATTGATGATTTCAAAGCTAATAATACTTGGTAGTAAGCTATGGCAGTAGGCAAGGAAATTAGAACACAGATCGCGAGTATTAAAAATACTCAGAAGATTACGTCAGCCATGGAGATGGTTGCTGCTTCTAAGATGAAAAAAGCGCAAGACAGAATGCAGGCATCTCGACCGTATGCTGAAAAAATCCTCAATGTTATAGGACACCTAACTCATGCCAATTCTGAGTTTAAGCATCCATATATGACTGCTTCTAAAGAAAATAAGCGTGTAGGAGTTATAGTTATTTCTAGTGATAGAGGACTTTGTGGGGGCTTAAATACTAATTTATTTAGAAGCCTTTTGAAGGATATATCAGCTTGGCAATCAGATAAAGTTGATGTCGAGCTTTGCACGATTGGTAAAAAATCCACTTCATTTTTTAAAAATACTGGGCTGACGATTAACTCTGTTCTTACTGATCTTGGAGATACACCACATTTTGACGATCTTCTAGGGGCAATCAAAGTAATGTTGGACCGTTACGATTCAGGTGAGATCGATCAAATTATGATTGCTTATAATAGATTTGCAAATACGATGACACAGGTTCCAACTGTTAAGCAAATTGTTCCAATGGAGATTACCGACGAAGAAAGCATGGACCACCATTGGGATTATATATATGAGCCAGATGCAGAGACTGCACTAAGCGCTTTACTAGTCCGATATATCGAAGCATTAGTTTATCAAGGTATTGTAGAAAACATTGCTTGCGAGCAGTCTTCTCGAATGATAGCTATGCATAGTGCAACGGACAATGCTGGTGATATGATCGATGAGCTAGAATTAATTTATAACAAGGCAAGGCAGGCAGCTATTACTCAGGAAATCTCTGAGATTGTAGCAGGTGCTGCTGCTGTTTAAAGATTTAAAAAGAGGAAAAGCAAATGAGTATAGGCAAAATTACACAAATTATTGGTGCGGTTATCGATGTCGAGTTTCCATCTGACTCAATACCTAAAGTATATAACGCGCTTCATGTGACTAAAGCGAATCTTACCTTGGAGGTTCAGCAACAGCTTGGCGATAATGTTGTTAGAGCAATTGCTATGGGTGGGTCTGAAGGACTGCAGCGTGGATTAGAAGTAACTAATACTGGCAAATCAATCACAGTGCCTGTTGGCACAAAGACTCTTGGCCGAATCATGAACGTTCTTGGTGAGCCAATTGATAATGCTGGTGAAATTGGACAAGAAGCTGAATGGGAAATTCACCGTGCTGCACCTTCTTACGATGAATTAGCACCCGCAGCAGAACTTCTTGAAACAGGCATTAAGGTAATTGATTTAGTTTGCCCGTTTGCAAAAGGAGGTAAGGTTGGATTGTTTGGTGGTGCCGGCGTTGGCAAGACAGTAAACATGATGGAACTTATTCGTAACATTGCTATTGAGCACTCAGGCTATTCAGTATTTGCCGGCGTTGGTGAGCGAACTCGTGAAGGAAATGACTTCTACCATGAAATGAAAGACTCAAATGTACTGGATAAAGTGTCGTTGGTCTATGGCCAGATGAATGAGCCTCCAGGAAATAGACTTCGTGTTGCTTTAACTGGACTTACAATGGCTGAATATTTTCGTGATGAAGGTCGTGACGTTCTTCTGTTCATTGATAATATTTATCGATATACTCTTGCCGGTACTGAGGTATCAGCACTATTAGGGCGTATGCCATCTGCCGTTGGTTATCAACCAACACTTGCCTCTGAAATGGGCGCACTTCAAGAAAGAATTACGTCAACTAAGACAGGCTCTATCACTTCAATTCAAGCGGTATATGTTCCTGCGGATGACTTAACAGATCCATCTCCAGCCACAACATTCGCTCACTTAGATGCGACAGTAGTACTTTCACGTCAAGTTGCAGAGCTTGGTATCTATCCTGCTGTAGATCCACTTGACTCAACCTCACGTCAGCTTGATCCGTTAATTGTTGGTCAGGAACATTATGATGTTGCACGTGGAGTTCAAGGTGTTCTTCAGCGCTATAAAGAATTGAAAGATATTATTGCAATTCTTGGAATGGACGAACTGTCTGAGGAAGACAAACAAACTGTATCACGTGCTCGTAAGATTCAAAAATTCTTATCACAACCTTTCTTTGTTGCAGAAGTATTTACCGGATCACCTGGTAAGTATGTATCTTTGAAAGATACTATTTCTGGATTTAAAGCTATTCTTGATGGTGAGCATGACTCTATTCCTGAGCAGGCTTTCTATATGACTGGCTCTATTGAAGAAGTTAAAGAAAAGGCATCGGAGAAAGCATAAATGTCAGTAATACATGTTGATGTAGTTAGTGCAACTGAGGAGATTTACTCAGGAGAGGCGAAATGTGTTTTTGCCCCCGCCTCTATGGGTGAGATTGGTATTTATCCTATGCATGTTGCATTAATTAGCACACTTAAGCCTGGAGAGGTTCGAGTTGAAACTGAAAATGGCATGGAATCCATTTTTGTTTCTGGCGGCATTATTGAAGTTCAGCCTGATACTGTTACAATTTTTTCTGATACAGCCATTCGTGCTAATGACCTCGACGAGTCAAAAGCCCTTGAAGCTAAGCAGCGTGCTGAAGAGGCAATGTCTAATGCTCAAGGAGAACAGGATGTTTCAAGTACACAAGCTGCATTAGCTGAGTCACTGGCACAGCTTCAAATGATTTCTAAGATGAGAGGGAAGAAGCGCTAAGGTGTTTTAAATAGCACTGACTGAAAATTAACAATCTTATTGTTCGATACTTTAACGCCTTCTTCTTGAAGGCGTTTTATTTTGAGATTGATGTCACCTGCAAAACCACCTAGCTCACCATTTGATTTAACCACTCGATGGCAAGGAACTATAGGGGCGAATGGATTTTTATTCATTGCACTTCCAACCGCTCGATGCGCCTTAGGTCGTCCTATCATTTCAGCAAGGCCACCGTATGAAATTACATTTCCAGGGGGAACTTTTTTCAAAGCCTCATAACACTGAGACTGAAAAGAGGTCATTTTAGATATGACTCCATTAAAGCATCATACTTTCCTTGAGACTTAAGCAAAAAGTCACACACCTCTCGAACTGCTCCAGAACCACCACATTTTTTTGAAACCAATATTGAATGCTCTTTCACAAAAGAGTGGGCATTAGCAACTGCAATTGGTAAGGCTACTTTAGTCATAACGGTAAGGTCAATTACGTCATCGCCAACATAGCACACCTGGCTTAGTTCAATAGATAATTTATCAGTCAATTCAGTTAAGGTAATACTCTTATCAGAGATACCATGATAGTAGTGTTTTACACCTAAGTCTTTGAGTCTATAGCTCACCGATGAAGTGCTTCTTGCAGTTATCACTCCGACCTCAATTCCAGAAGAGAGAATCATTTTAATGCCATGTCCATCTAACGAATTAAATTTCTTGAGCTCTTTGCCCGTGTCATCAAAATAGATTCCTCCATCAGTAAGAACGCCATCAATATCTAAAATTAAAAGCTTAATTTTTTTAGCTATCTCAGTTGCTTTTTCAGTTGAATGCATGGAGTTTTATTTGTTTAACTATTAATTTTTTTATTAATATACACTTGCTGAGTAATTGAAAGTATGTTGTTAGTAACCCAATACAGAACTAGACCTGACGGGAACCACAAGAAGAAGACAGTAAATACTACTGGAAGCATCATCATAATCTTTGCTTGAATCGGGTCTGCTGGTGGTGGATTTAAGCGTTGCTGAAACCACATCGAGGCACCCATAATTAAAGGCAATATAAAGTAAGGGTCTTTCATAGAAAGGTCTGGCAAATATAAGAAAGGTGTTTGTCGCAGCTCAACCATCTCTATAAGCACCCAATAGACAGAAATAAAAACTGGAATCTGAACTAGAATAGGCAGACAACCAGCAGCCGGATTTATTTTTTCTGTTTTATAAAGCTCCATGGTTTTTTTACCAATCTTTTGTTTATCGTCTTTATAGGTTTCTTTGATTTTTTGAAGTCGTGGTGCCAACTTCTTCATTCCTGCCATTGAGCGGAATGATTTTTCTGAAAGCTTATAAAAAGCAAGCTTGATGATTAATGTCAAGACAACAATAGACAGAGCCCAGTTACCAATAAAACTATAAATCCAGTGAAGGAATACTGATAAAGGCTTGGCAACAATATAAAGCCAGCCATAATCTACGGTTTTATCGAGTCCAGGAGCGAGTAGCTCAAGACGAACATGCTCTTTAGGACCAATATAGAGTTGGTTTTTCCCAAGGCTAGTTGTTGTGCCGGCAGCAATTTTTGAGCTTGGGTTAACTGTTGTTAATAGGTAGTTGCCTCTACTAGATTTAGTTGAGTAGGTATGAGTTTCATCATCGTTAGGTATCCATGCTGCAAAAAAGTAGTGCTGAATCATTGCAGCCCAGCCACCAACTGAGGTTGTTTTAGGCGAAGAGTCAAAGTCCTCAAAATCAATTTTTTCAAAAATCTCTTCGTCGTTGTAGGTTGCACCACCACTAAAGTTTTGCATACCCATCATAAAACCACCACCAGACTCTTCTTCACTGCCATGAGACAGTTGTGTATAGCTATTAACAATTTGATCAGTGTTAGTGTTGTTGCTAATCAGGTAGTCAACTTCCACAACATAGCTATCTGGCTTGAAGTGGTAGTTTTTGGTTACTACTACACCGTTATCACCTCTCCATATTAGTGGCACAATCAGCTCACTATTACCCTGAAGGAAATACTCTTGTCTCTCAGAGGTATATTCAGATTGATGAGTTGGCATTTGTTCTGCTGGAATTAATCCACTTTGAGCATGGAAAATCCTATCAGGGGAATTACTAAGTAATTGAAATTTCTCTTCTGACTTTAGTTCTTTTGGGTATTCATTTAAGTAGGCATTAATTATTGTCCCGCCCTTGTGAGAAATTTCAACCGTTAAAAGATCAGTAACAACAGTAGTAAAGGCACCTTGAGTGAAAGAGTTATCAATTATTGGTGTTGTATCTTCAGTGACAGTTGAGGAAACAATGGGAACATCGCTGGCTGCTGGAACATCAATAGCTGCATCTTGAGAGTCAACAGGAACTATAGCAGTTTGAGTTATAGTATTTCCATTTTCATCTGTTGATTGCGTAAGCTCCCACTTATCCCAGAGAATAAATATAGTTAAGAATATTGCAATAAAGAGGAAAATTTTTTGTGTATTCATGGATGTTTTTAGCTATTAATTGGTTAAATTATCTTTTTTGGTACTGGATCAAAGCTAGCTTCAGACCAAGGGTGACATTTGCTGATTCTTTTTGCACCAAGAGCAGAACCTTTAATTACTCCATGGTGCTTAATCGCATCAAAGGTGTACTCTGAACAGGTCGGAATATGGCGACAGTTATTACCTAATAATGGACTAATTAGCCATTGGTATAGTTTAATTAAAGGTAGAAGTATGTATTTCATTAGGTTTTAGCGTTGCTGTTGACGTTTTTCATTAGCGAAAGAAGGTCTTGGATGATTGCTTTATTATTAGCACGAGCCGTTTTTTTTATCATTACTACAAAGTCAAGTGACTCTAAATCTTCTTGATTTTGTCTAAAGGTTTCTCTTGCTAAACGCTTAAATAAGTTTCTGTCAACCGCTCTTTTGTATACCTTTTTTGAGATTGCAAGTCCTAATCTCGAATTAGAATTCCCAGAATCGTTGGCTATTAGTTTCCAAAACTTACCATGGGTATGTGAGCCGTTTTGGAAGGTGTGAGCGTAATCTCTAGCTTTATTTATGCGCACACATTTAGCGAGTGAGCTCGGCATGATATTAGGCAGCTAAGCGTTTACGGCCTTTTTTTCTACGAGCACTTAGAATAGCACGACCAGCACGGGTCTTCATTCTTGCCCTGAAGCCATGGTTACGTTTACGTTTTAGTACGCTTGGTTGAAATGTTCTTTTCATAATGAATATCTGCTAACAAAAAATTTTGCAATTTTACCATACTTGGCCTTAGTCGGTATATTTGTTAAAGCAGAGTTTATAAGCGATTACTTAGTTATTAAACCCCAATCTTAATAAAGATGTGCATAATGACAGTTAAATAATTAAAATACTTATCATGAGGTTCAATATAAACCATGCAAATGGTTGAAAAAGTGATTCCTGCCCACAAGTAGTAACCAAAGTGTTTCCTCCTTGTCTTTTCAGGAGTCATGTAAGAATGATTTTGAGACAAATGTATTAATTTGCCGAGGCTTTATGACTAATAATATTCTAGATGTACTTACTTTCATGTTTGATTTTCTTTTTGAGTCTGCCGAGCAGGATTCATCTCAAGAGGTAGATGATGACCTTCTAAAGCTCCATCTTTCAGAGGCTGGTTTTGATTCTGATCGTATTGAAAAAGCATTGATTTGGTTAGAAAATATTGCTGCGCTTCAGGAAGGAAAGATCGCAAGTTTTGATACATTGCACAACTCCATGCGAATTTATAGTGAACATGAAAAAACTAAACTTGATTCTAGAGCAAGGGGCTTTATTATGTTTATGGAAAATATGGGCCAACTTAATGCGAGTCAGAGAGAAATAGTGATCGAGCAAGTTATGTCACTAGAAGACTCTAAATTGAGTATAGAAGACCTGAAATGGGTTGTTATGATGGTCATTGGAAATAGTAGTGCTGAACCAAGTGTTTCATCACAATGGATAGAATCCATTGTGTTTCATGACGATAACCCTACGCTACAGTAGGAATTTTATGTCACAGAATCTTGTTATTGTCGAGTCCCCGGCGAAAGCAAAAACGATTGAAAAGTTTCTAGGTCCTGGATATATTGTCAAATCAAGTATAGGCCATATTAGAGATATGCCCAAGAAAGACATGGGCATTGATATAGAAAACAACTTCCAGCCAACATACACAATCAGTACTGACAAAAAGAAAGTAGTTGCAGATCTAAAGAAGTCAGCCAAGGCGGCCACAAAAATTTACCTAGCAACTGATGAAGACCGTGAAGGTGAAGCGATAGCTTGGCATTTGCAGCAAGCGCTTTCATTGGCAGAAGATACCCCAAGAATTGTCTTTCATGAAATTACGAAAGGTGCTATCACAGAAGCAATTAGCAAACCCAGGACAATTAATACTGATCTTGTGAATGCGCAACAAGCCAGACGCATTATTGATAGACTGGTTGGTTTTGAAATCTCACCAGTGTTATGGCGCAAGATTTCAGGTGCACGCTCTGCAGGAAGAGTTCAATCACCCGTAGTTCGATTGGTTGTCGAAAGGGAGCGTGAAATTTCTGCGCATACACCTACCAGTTCACATAAAGTCAAGGTTACATTGACTAATAGTATCGGAGAATCTCTAGAAGCTAGACTTAGCGAAGACTTTAAATCTAAAGAAAGTGCGATGGATTTTGTACAGAGCATTTTAGATTCAACTATGAAGGTAGAGTCGGTTGAAACTAAGCCCTCTAAGAGATCTCCTAAGGCTCCTTTTATCACCTCTACATTACAGCAAGAGGCCTCTCAAAAGTTAGGTTTCTCTGTCAAACAAACTATGTCGATTGCACAGAATTTGTATCGAGAAGGCGTGATTACTTATATGAGAACTGACTCTTTAACCCTTTCAGAGCTTGCAATTACCACAGCTCAGGAGGTTATAGTTTCAAAATTTGGTGGTGACCATCATCACGCTAGAAAATATAAAACAAATTCAACTAGCGCCCAAGAGGCTCATGAGGCAATTCGGCCAACAGATCTAACTAAACCAACTATTTTAGGTTTGGATGAGCAATCAGCAAAGCTCTACTCTTTAATCTATAAAAGAACTCTTGCTTCTCAAATGAGTGATGCACAATTACAAAAGACAAAAATCAATATCAATATTTCGAATCGAAGTGAGCGATTTATAGCTGAAGGTGAGATGCTGACTTTTGGGGGCTTTCTGGAGGTCTATGATTATATGGCCGCTGAAGACAAGTTGCTACCAAAAATTGACAAAGGCGACGCTTTATCGTTGATGGATTTAACTTCAAAGGAGTCTTTTTCTAGGGCCAAGCCAAGATATACAGAGGCTTCACTGGTTAAAGAGATTGAACAGATGGGTATTGGTAGACCGTCGACTTTTGCGACAATGATTACTACAGTTCAGGATAGAAATTATGTTCTCAAGGATACTCGTGAAGGCGTTCAGCGCGATTATCAGCTCATTGAAATTGTTGACGGAGTCATCTCAGAGTCAATCCAAACTGAAACGACTGGCGCTGAAAAAAACAAACTATTTCCAACTAATGTTGCCTATTTATTAGTTGACTTTTTAGTTAAAAACTTTAGAAATATTATTGGCTATGAGTTCACCGCAAATCTTGAAACTGATTTTGATTTAATAGCAGAAGAATCTAAGTCATGGGCCGACGTTATAGGTAACTTTTATGATCCATTCCATAAGCAAATTGAGCTCGCAAAGGATATTTCACGAGATGAAACTCATGGCAAGAGGGATTTAGGTGAAGACCCTGTGTCTGGGAAAAATGTAAGTGTACGTTTTGGTCGATATGGCGCTTTTGCACAAATTGGCCATCAAGACGATGAGGAAAAACCAACATTTGCCTCACTTAGAACTGGCCAAGACATTGAAAATATTACGCTTGCTGAAGCCATAGAGTTATTTAAAATGCCAAGAACCATCGGCGAGACAGATGAGGGCGAGATAATTAAAGCCAACTATGGGCGCTTTGGTCCGTATATTCAATACGGAAAAAAATATGTTTCTTTGAAAGAAGTTTCACCAGAAGAGGTCACCCTTGAAACCGCACTAGAGTTAATCATTGCTAAAGAGAAGTTTGACGCTGAAAGAATTATTAAGGTTTTTGATGACTCTGACATTCAGGTCTTAAATGGTCGCTTTGGACCTTATATTTGGAATGGTAAAAAGCGTGGAAAGGGACAAAAAAATGTCACCGTTCAGAAGGTCTTTGGAGATAAAGCACCTATAGACTTAACCCTTGAAGAGTGCAAAAAGGCTATTGAGGGCAAAATTAAAGCTAAATCCAAGGCAAAAAAATCTAAACAGAAATCAGCTGTTAAGAAAAAAGCTTCCAAATAAAACTTACCTGTTCTAAGCTAATTGTCTGGAAAACCCTTCTAGGCTATGAGAAAATCTATATTTTAAAGACTTGATTGCAATTCAAATGACCAAGATTAAGATTTGCGGATTTACGAATGCCGATAATGCTAGAGAGGCAGCTCTTGCAGGTGTCGATGCTATTGGTTTGGTTTTCTATGAAAAATCACCTCGCAATGTTGACATAAATAGTGCTCGAGAAATAGTCGCTGCTCTCCCTCCATTTGTTAACAGGGTTGGGTTATTTGTTAATGCAAACCCGAGCTTTATTGATGAGGTTCTTTGCGAAGTTCCCCTAGACACCTTACAGTTTCATGGCGATGAGGGGGTCATAGATTGTACTCAATACCAAATGCCCTTCATTAAGTCTGTCCGTGTTTCGTTGGATACTAATGTCACCCAAATAGCTGATGACTTTTCTCAGGCAAGTGCTCTACTACTAGACTCATATAACTCTCATGCATACGGCGGAACGGGAGAGGTGTTTGACTGGTCTTTAGCGTGCGTTGAAATAAAGCTCCCAGTAATTCTTGCAGGCGGACTAAATTCTGACAACGTAGCAGAGGCTATAAAGCAGGTAAGGCCATATGCAGTGGATGCCTCAAGTGGTGTGGAAAGTGAGCCAGGTGTTAAAGATGTTGATAAAATAAGAGCTTTTATTAGACAGATTCATTCATGAGTTATAACCTACCAGACGACAAGGGTCATTTCGATCAGTATGGCGGCATTTTTGTTGCAGAGACGTTGATGACTGCTGTCACAGAACTAAAAATTGCTTATGAGAAATTTAAAGATGATCCTGACTTTATTAAGGAGTTTGAGGATGATTTAAAGCATTACGTGGGTCGTAAGACCCCTCTTTATCATGCAAAAAATTTAAGTGATCAGGTTGCCGGCGCTCAGATCTACTTAAAGCGTGAAGATTTAAATCATACAGGTGCTCACAAGATTAACAATACAATTGGTCAAGCGCTACTTGCAAAGCGTATGGGTAAAACACGAATTATTGCAGAAACAGGAGCTGGACAGCATGGCGTAGCCTCTGCAACCATTGCAGCTAGACTTGGTTTGGAGTGCGTTGTATATATGGGCGAAGTTGACGTTGCTAGGCAGGCACAAAATGTTTATCGTATGAAGCTGCTTGGCGCAACGGTCGTTCCTGTATCTTCTGGCTCAAAAACGCTAAAAGACGCGCTCAACGAGGCAATGCGTGACTGGGTAACTAATATCGATGATACTTACTATATTATTGGAACTGTTGCAGGGCCTCACCCTTACCCGATGTTGGTTAGGGACTTCCAAAGTGTTATTGGTAAAGAGACAAAAGAGCAGTTTAATGAGCAGGTTGGCGGCCTACCAGATGCTTTAGTTGCTTGTGTTGGCGGCGGTTCAAACGCAATCGGACTTTTCCATCCATTCATTGAAGATGCATCAGTCAAGATTATTGGCGTTGAGGCGGCAGGACACGGAATAGAAAAAGGTCCTGAAGCACATGCAGCCCCACTTTGTGCTGGCAGTGTCGGAGTTTTGCATGGAAACAGGACATACTTATTGGAAGATGAGAATGGACAAATTATCGAAGGCCACTCTATATCAGCTGGACTTGATTACCCTGGCGTTGGACCTGAACACGCCTATCTCAAAGATATTGGAAGGGCAGAGTATCAATCAGTAACAGACAAGGAGGCTTTAGAGGCCTTCCACTTGCTTACAAGAGTTGAAGGCATCATTCCAGCACTTGAGTCATCACATGCGGTTGCTTATGCAGTTAAACTGGCAAAGCAATGGCCGAGTGAGAAAAGTATTGTTATTAACCTGTCTGGTCGAGGCGACAAAGATATGCAGACTGTTGCTGAAATTGAAGGCTTAGAATTCTAATAAGCGGATAAGATATTAACTCATAATTCTGTCATAATTCTCTTATACTATTTATTATATAAATTATAGTTTGGAGGGGCATGCAAGAAGATCAACAAATTGGTAGAGAACGCTCAATCATATTTTCCATATATCTAGTCGCAGTATTCCTTAATGCGTTTGTAGATTTAGGCCACAAGATCATTATTCAAAATACAATTTTTATGATCTATGGTGAGCAAACGCAGCTTATTTTGACTGCCATTGTAAATGCGATGATTCTTGTCCCTTTCATTTTGTTATTTACTGTGTCCGGCTATCTTTCAGATAAGTTTGCTAAGACTAATATTATGCGAGCTAGTGCCTTTGCTGCTGTCTTAATTACTTTAGCTATAACCTACTGCTACTATCATGGAGAGTACATATTTGCTTTCGGCTTTACTCTTCTTTTAGCAACCCAGAGTGCGATCTACTCTCCAGCAAAAATGGGCTACATTAAGGAGTGCCTCAGTAAGGCTGGTTTAAGTAAAGGAAATGCCTACCATTCTTCGGTAGTATTGATAGCAATTCTAATGGGTACCGTTTTTTTCTCTTATCTATTTGAGGTCTATCTAGGAACACTGCAACTTGAAACACCAGAAGAGATCTTAATGCAAATAGCCCCAGTTGGCTGGGTATTAGTAGGGCTTTCATTGGTAGAATTTTTAGCAACTCTTGGGGTCCGTTTTTATCCAATTAAATTAAGTAAAGTTGAGTTTTCTATAAAAAAACTAGCCTCCTTTCATTACTTAGCTAACAATCTTAAAGCTATGAGAAATAATGAGATTGTTTGGTATTCGATTTTAGGAACAGCTATTTTTTGGGGAATGTCTCAAAACTTAGTAGCAGTAATTCCTGCTCACGCTAAAGTTAATTTTGGAGTTGAAAGTCCACTAGTTGTGAATGCTATGTTAGCCTCCTCAGTTATAGGAATTATGATTGGCGCTTTTATTTCAGGAAGAAAAAGTCTCAACTTTATTCGAGTTAACAATATATATACCGGTTCAACAATGATCACTATTTGTGCAATATTGGTGCCCATTGTATCGAGCTTAAGTTTTATTCCAAACTCTTCTGCTTTAATAATAGTAACAGCAGTCATTCTTTTATTTGGAGTTGGCGCAGGAATGATGATAGTTCCTCTTAATGCTCTGATGCAAGCACACTCGCCTGAGGATGGTCTTGGAAGTATGTTGGCCGGTAAAAATTGGCTACAGAATATTGCTATGATAGGTCTTTTGGCGCTTACAATGCTCCTTGCTAAATTAAGTTTTGATAGCCAATTTATACTCTACTTAAATGCAGCAATCGCGGTGGTTGGCTTTACTATCGTTCTGAAAAAACTAAAAACAATTCTTTAGTTGTGCGGCAAATTGCTGGCTATTTATTATTTGGGTGGCGTTATCGATTAAGAGTCAGCGGTATTGAGAATCTTCCAAAACATGGGCCTGTTTTACTCCTTGGTAATCACATTAGCTATATAGACTTTGCGCTAATTCAGTGGGCAACTCCAAGAACAATAAGGTTTGTAGTGCATGATGATTACTACAGTAAGCCAATTTTTAATTGGATTCTTAGAGCAGTAGGTGCTGTATCAATAAAACCTGAGAATAGCCGAAACGCCATGCAAAATATCGTAAATTTATTAAATGATGACTGTGTTGTTGGCATATTTCCTGAGGGGCATGTCTCAACAAGTGGCGAGTTAAGTGACTTAAAGAGAGGCTTTGAAAAAGTTTTATCACAATCAAAAGAAGGTGTCATAGTTGTTCCTTTCGCTGTCAATAATATGTGGGGTAGTTTTTTTTCAAAAGCACCTAGGTCAGTTAAAAGAAGCATGAGGTTTAGTCTTCGACGAGAGGTAAACGTCAGAATTGGGGAAGGTTTAAATTCAAATGCAACCAAAGAGGAAGTAAAAAGGTGTATTGGTAGCTTGCTTGATTAGTGATATCATTATTCTTATTGTTTAAATTTAAAGAGGCGTTATGAAAAAAATTGTTGTTGTCGGTGCAACTGGCAGACTTGGAAGAGTGGTAGTGGGTGGACTAAGTGATTATGAGGTGGTGCGAGCCGGACGCTCAGGTCCTGATTTAAAAATTGATGCTTTAGATTTTGAAAGTGTTTCGGACGTATTTGCATCGGTTGGCACATTTGATGGCTTGATTTCTTGTATCGGCGGCACACCCTTTAAAACTTTTGAAGAACTAACAATGGAAGACTTTGCATTGGGGCTATCGAAAAAGTGCTTTAGCCAATTAAATCTAGCAAAAGCAGCAATCCCTTATTTAACTGAAAATGGCTCAATTACTCTGACAAGCGGCATCATTGGTGATGAGCCAATTTTGGCTGGCTCTTGCGCAGCAGCAGCTAATGGTGCACTTAATATGTGCGTCTCTACGTTGGCGGCAGAGTATGCGGGGAAACTTAGAATTAATATTGTTTCACCATCCATTATTGAGAACTCTGTTGAAGACTATGGAATGCTTTTTGATGGTTTTGAGCCTACTTCAAAAAAACGTATTGTTGAAGCGTACAGGAGAACGATTTCTGCTCCAATAAGTGGAAGGGTGCTTCGCCAAACAAGGTCTCTTTAGGCCTCGTCTTCACCACGCTGACCAACAAAATAACCCAAGCCAAAGTCATCGGTTCTGAAAGTAATAACGCTGCCTTTTGGGAAATAAATTAAGTCTCCTTTTGTCGCTGTAATTTCTTCACCAGAACCATCACTTATATAAAACTCGCCATCGATTATTAGCTTCATTTCTTCATAAGTGTAATCGTATGTAATTGATTCTCCTTTTTCAAGTCGAAAAAGACCGGCGGTAATAGGCGCACTTGCATCATTCGATATAGCAAAGTCTTTTAGATAGGCATTGTTGCCTTCAAAAAGAGGAAGTTCCTTTGAAGTGATGTTGCCTTTAAAGTCCATTTTTATCATTTTTTATCTCCTTAATTAAATTGTTAAGTATTTGATTATATTGTTTAATTTTTAGACTAATACAAAAAAATTCAATAAAACCTATTAATTTTTTTAACTTGAGTTTAAATATTTTTTGAATTAACATTAATAAAATAAGTCCAGCATGTTGTTGGACTAATGACTAGTTTTTTTTGAGGTGTTTATGTCGGATCGTCGAAGAAGAAGAGAAGGTGGCCGTTCTGCAAAGATCGCAGATCGAAAAAAATCTGAACAAATAGAGCACCCAAGGTATTTAACACGCAAAATTAAATGTTACGACATGCTTAGCGAAGAGGAGTTAAGTCGTATAGATAATCATGTTGACTGGATTCTTAAGGAGATAGGTATAGAGTTTTGGGACGATGAAGAGTCTTTAAGTTTGTTTAAAGAGGCTGGCGCAACCGTTAAAGGAAATCTAGTTCGATTCGACAAAGGCCTTGTTCAAGATCTCTGTAAAACTGCTCCAAAAGAGTTTGAGATGCACGCTCGAAATCCAAAAAGATCAACAATATTTGGAGGAGATAAATTAGTTCTTGGGCCGGCATATGGCTCCCCTTTTGTTTATGACATTAAGGGCGGCAGAAGGCAAGGCAATATGGAAGATTTTATAAACTTAATAAAGTTGACCCATATGACTCCATGGCTGCACCATACCAGTGGCACTAATTGTGAGCCAGTCGATGTTCCCGTCAATAAGCGCCATCTAGATATGGTGTATGCGCATTTGAAATACTCCGATAAGCCATTTATGGGATCTGTTACTGCACCCGAGAGGGTAGAAGATTCGATAGCAATGGCACGAATTGTTTTTGGCGAAGAGTTTGTTGATTCAAACTGTGTAATCCAAGGAAATATAAATGTTAATTCACCGCTGGTTTACGATAAAACTATGACAGAGGCATTGAAGGGTTATGCTAGGGCAAACCAGGGAACTGTTATTACGCCCTTCATCTTGGGTGGTGCAATGTCACCTGTAACGATGCCGGCAGCGATTGCTCAGGCACATGCTGAGACGCTTGTAGGTGTTGCCCTAACCCAACTTGTAAGGCCTGGCTCAAGTGCTGTGTATGGTAACTTTTTAACAACCATGGATCTTAAGTCAGGGGCGCCGACATTTGGAACAGCAGAGTCGAGCTTGGCCACATTTGCTGTTGGGCAGATGGCTAGACGTCTGGGACTTCCATTTCGAGCAGGCGGTCATTACACCGCATCCAAGGTAGCGGATGCCCAGGCCATGCAAGAGTCTGTAGATTCAATGTATCCAGCAATTCTGGCGGGTGCAAATTTTATGCATCAGGCCGCAGGCTGGCTAGAAGGAGGACTAGTTATTGGCTATGAAAAGTTTATCCTTGACTGTGATCGACTTGGCATGCTTCATCGCATGTTTGAGGGCCTTACAATCGATGAAAATTCGTTAGCGAGTAGTGCCTTTAAAGAGAACTCTCCTGGAGAGAACTTCTTAGGTACTCAGCACACAGCAGAAAACTTTGAGACTGCCAATTATCGAGCAGAACTGCCTGATAATAACTCCTATGAGCAATGGGTGGAAGATGGCTCAAAAGACGCTGAGCAGAGAGCTTATGAGCGTTGGAATCAGATGCTAGAGGAGTACATTGAGCCCCCTCTAGATGAGTCAATAGATGAAGCATTGATTGACTATATGGCTAAGAAAAAAGAAAGTATGGAGGACGAATGGTACTAGACCTTGTCTCCTACTGCACGACTTAATCCTTCAGGGGTGGGGAGTTTTTTGTGTGCACTATAAATACGCTCCGTCCTATCCATTACTAAATCACTAGGCATGCTGGCGCCACGCGTTTTTAAGTCGACATGAATTAACATATGTTCAGCAGTTGCAAGCAACCTTCCATCGTCATGATGGAGCCAGTGAAACAAATGAAGTTTTTTATTTTGAGCATAAATCACTTGTGTTTTGGAGTAGACCCTTTCTCCGATTAAAACCTCATCTAAGTGCCTTATATGGGTTTCAACTGTAAAGTAAGATCCAACATTAACGATATACTTTTCATCAGCACCAATAATTTCCATTAATTCTGTAGTCGCCTCTGAGAAGCATTCAAGGTAACGGGATTCAGTCATATGACCATTGTAATCAGCCCACTCTTTAGGAATATGGGTTGTATACGTGTCTACAGGTTGAGATAAATCCAGTTCTGAAAACTCTAGCTTTTTTTGTGAGTTTGATATAGTTTGTTCGTATTCTTTTAAAAGATTTCCAGCACCCCATCGATTCTCTTTAAGGACCTTCAAAAAATCAACTAAATTGTCATCACGCTTTTGCATTAACTCATCAATACTATATTTCCCAGATTGGTCGTCTGATTGGTTCGATACCTTATCAATAAGCTCTTCGGTGAAATCAGGAACATCCATCAAGTGAGTCCAAGGCCATTCCAAGCAAGGACCAAATTGCGAGATAAAATGACGTATTCCAGCATCTCCACCAGCAAGCCTATAGGTTTCGAATAGACCCATCTGAGCCCATCTTAGACCAAAACCATAGCGAATGGCGTCATCGATTTCTTCGGTTGTAGCGACATTATCATTAACCAGCCATAAAGCCTCTCGCCAGACTGATTCAAGAAGTCTGTCTGCAATGAACGCAGGAATTTCTTTTTTAATATGGAGTGGAAACATGCCAATATGAGTAAAAATATTGCAAGCTTTTTTGATGACTTCTTGAGATGTTTCTTTTCCTCCAACTATCTCTACTAGCGGCAAAAGATAGACTGGATTAAATGGGTGAGCAACAATGAGTCTCTCTGGGCGGCTCATTTCTGCCTGTAAATCTGAAGGAAGGATGCCAGAAGTTGATGAGGCAATAATCACATTTTTGTCAGCGCTTGACTCAATTTCCTCATATGCAGATTGCTTTGCTGAAAGTCTTTCTGGTACAGCTTCTATAACTAATTGTGCAGATTTTGCAACTTCTGAAATTGAGTTTGAAAATAAAAGTGTTCCCTTTTTTGGTAGCTCTGAAGTGAGCAAGTTGCTATAAGCCCTTTCGGCATTTTGAATAACTCTTTCAACATTTTTAGGAGCTTCTTTGGAGGGATCATAAACAAAAACATCGATACCATTTAGCAGTAACCTGGCTATCCATCCACTACCAATAACGCCTGCGCCAATAACGCCTGCTGACTTAATGCTTTTCATGTCTAGCCCCAGCGCTTAACTAGCTTCATATTACTGCGTACCTGATCTGGCCCTAGAATAGCGCATCCCATTCCCTCAGCAGTCTGTACAGCTTTTTTTACTAGATCTTCGTTGGTAGCAAGGACGCCACGTTTGAGGTAGATGTTATCCTCAAGGCCGACACGAATATTACCTCCTGCCAAGATAGCTAAGGCTACATAAGGCAACTGATTTCTACTTATTGAGAAGGCAGAAAATGTCCAGTCCTTTGGAATATTTGAGGTCATGGCAAGGAAGGTATGCAAATCATCTGGAGCTCCCCATGGAATACCCATACATAGCTGAATCATTACAGGATCATCAATTAAGCCTTGCTCCTTTAACCATATAGCAAGTCGTAAATGACCAGTATCAAAAGCCTCAATTTCAGGTTTCACTCCAAGCGCTTGAACTTGTTTTGTCATTTCTTGTAAAACTGAAGTGGTATTGGTCATAACATAATCACCATGGCCAAAATTCATGGAGCCACAATCAATAGTACATATCTCAGGAAGTATTTCTTTAACATGCTCAAGCCTCTCAGTTGCGCCGACCATATCAGTTCCCTCATCTTTTAAGGGAAGCGGCTCTTCAGCAGAACCAAAAATCAGATCTCCACCCATACCTGAAGTAAGATTCAAAACCATATCAACCTTTGACTCTCTAATGAAATTAACAACTTCTACATACAAAGCAGGATCACGAGCAGGGGCGCCTGTTTTTGGGTCTCTAACATGAATGTGAACAACGGCGGCTCCGGCCTGAGCCGCACCAATACATGAGTCAGCAATTTGCTGGGGTGTAATAGGAACTTTATCGGATTTTCCGGTTGTATCACCAGATCCAGTAACGGCACAAGTAATAAAAGCTTCTCTAGATGGTTGAAGGTTTGTCATATGAATTCTCCAGTAAGATATTTTTGTATTTTAATTTGTTTGTAAATGAATTGGATATCAAATATAAATAGATGATTTATTGCATAGGTTTGCAACATTCTTTTTAAAAGAAAAAACCATGTGATATAATATTTTGCAATCGTATGCATTATTTATACTTTATGCATCATAATACTAAATAGTTTACATAAATAAATATGGCAGAAATTGAATTAAAAAATCTAACAAAACGATGGGGTAATTTTGTTGGGGTTGATAACTTTAACCTTACTATATCTGATCAGGAGTTTTTAGTTTTGTTGGGGCCTTCTGGCTGCGGCAAAACTACCACAATGAGAATGATAGCTGGTCTTGAAGGTGTTACAAATGGACAGGTTCTGATTGATGGAAAAGTGGTCAATGACCTAGAACCAAAGGATAGAGATGTTGCCATGGTGTTTCAATCTTATGCCCTTTACCCAAATATGACTGTCTATGAAAATATTCGTTTTCCACTCAAAGTCAGAAAAATTGACAAAGCTCTTC
>ERZ1047985.146-NODE-146-length-59116-cov-13.425949_pt1:0-55000 | contig 59116 bp, 46 predicted proteins | sample MGYA00383097_ERZ1047985 | MGnify/ENA primary metagenome ERZ1047985 (study PRJEB29581, sample SAMEA5548367) | metagenome | biome: marine; feature: coastal; material: water | depth 50 m | study: Short-term variability in the microbial, nano- and...
GATGGAAGAGAATTTAAATCACACTTTAGCCTAATTAGAGCGTGGTAAAAGATTAGACAGAGCCAATCCATTTTTCAATTTTTTCTTCAAGCAATTCCAATGGAATACAACCTGATTCAAGGACTTTTTCATGAAAAATTTTTATATCAAATTTTTCACCCAATTTTTTTTCAGCTTTAGAGCGTAATTCACGAATTTTTAATTGACCTATCTTGTATGATAATGCTTGGCCTGGATTAGCTATATATCGTTCAATCTCTGATGTAATGCTAGCTTCTGACTCAGCCTCATTATCTAAAGAATACTGTATTGCTTCTTCTCTAGACCATCCCTTAGTATGAATTCCAGTATCTACAACAAGCCTAATTGCTCTATGCATCTCTGCACTAAGCATTCCAAAATATTGGTATGGATCATCATATAAACCCAATTCTGTACCTAATGATTCAGAATATAGTGCCCATCCTTCTCCATAAGCGCTATACCAAAGACTTTTCCTAAAAGAAGGTAAAGATTGATTTTCTTGTTGTAATGAAATTTGAAAATGATGTCCAGGAATTGCCTCATGAAGAAAAAGATCCTCATCAGAGAAAAAGTTATATTTATCAACATTTGGTATTGGTACATAAAAAATGCCTGGTCTTGTGCCATCTAATGACCCTGAATTATATTGTGCACTGGCAGATTTTTCTCTAAAAGCCTCTGTTCTCCTTACTTCAAATGAAGTTTTAGGTTGTAAACCAAATAAGGAGTTAACCTGAGGCATCATTTTTAAGTGAATACTATTAAAATTATCTATTACTTGACTTGGCTCATTAAAAGGAATTAACTGATCTAATTCTCTAACGTAATTAAAAAAAGATTTTAAATCACCTTTAAAACCTACTTTATCCTTTATTGATTCCATTTCTGAAGATATTCTACCAACCTCACTAAGTCCTAAATTGTGAATTTCATCAGCTGTCATATTGGTTGTGGTGTATAATTTAATAGAATAATTATAATAATTTAAACCATTTTCTAATGCATCTATTCCACTAGAATCCCTTCCAAATTTTAGATATTCATTTTTCATAAATTCATGCAAAACTTTATAAGCTGGAATAATCTTATTTAAGACCATGTTTTTATAATCTTTTTTTAAAGTAGATTTTTCTTTGTCATTAAAAAAAGAAGGAAACTGCCTAATTGGGCTATAAAATAAATTAAGATTTAAATCAGGATTTAAAATTACCTCTAGCTGAGGAATAACTTTTTTAATTAAGGATTTAGGCAATACATGTCCATTTTCAATTCCTTCCCTCATTCTATCCTCAACACTTTTTAGCCACAATAAATAGTCATCTATTCTTTTAAGCCAATTGTTATAATCTTTAATAGTTTTAAATGGTTGAGCACTTAATCCTGCGGCAAATTGACCTATATCTAACTGTAAAGTCCACATCTGATTTATTGGAGTAAGATGTTCATTAAAATCTAATCTTTCTAAATTTCTAGTACATTCCCAAAGCATAACTTTTTTACTTAATTTATCATCTTCATTTAATTTATTATCATCAAACTTATTTAATTGATTAACATAGTTTAAATAATAAATTTTTTCCTTATTTCTAAATTCATCCGTTAAGTTATTGGGCAGGAAATCATTATAACGTATATCTCCTTGTCTAGTTGCATTTAAAGGATATAGTTTTAAATTTTCCTGATAATAATTTTCAAATACTTCATTTATTTTTAAACTGGTATTATTATCAGTATTACAACTTAATAAAAAGAAAGAAAAAAGAGTTAAAAAAAATTTTATTTTACTCATTAGATTACCATTTTATTTATTGGGAATATACCATATATTATCTGATTTACTAACTCCTCCATTCATTTCAGATTGTACTATTTTGTCAATTATAAATATTCCTTGAAGTGCCATGTTATCAAATGTATCTATTCCGTTATTTGGAAAATTTTTTCTAGTTCGATGAATATTGTATTTGTCTGAAAAAGATCTATCAAAAACTTTTTCTATTTCTTCTTTACCAAGCATAAATCCAAGTAAACCACCCCATGTAGAAGTGGGGTTATCAGAATCCCATCCTGAAAGAGTTCCTATTATAATTGTTTCTTTTAAATCGCCTTCACCATAAAACAAGCTAATTAAACTTGATGCAAAATTTATACCAGCTGCAAAACAACCATTACAATTCAAGTTTCTAGAAGTAATATCATAACCGTCCATTTGATTTAATTGATATCTATAATATATAGAATCTCTTGTCTGTTCCCATGTAATATTAGATTCGTATTTATTTTTAACATAATCATACATTTTTGAGGAATATGAATTTTTAGGTAGAACTTTTCTTGATTCATCTGCCATCCAATTTAATTGATCTTTTATTTTTAATTTTTTATCAACCTTTGATGCTAAAGAATGCATCATAACATAAAATTCTGAAATCCAAGCTGCATTTTCCCTTGCCGTTGTCCTAATTGGTAAATAAGACATTTTTAACGCAATATCTTCTCTTATTGGAGATAATAGTCCAAAAATCTCCGTAGTTAATTGAGCATCTATCATGTCATAATGTTGATTTAAATCAACATTGCTTGTTTTGGGTGGTAAAACTCCTTCTTTCATTAAATCAAATGCTCTTTGGTTAGAAACCCATAAATAATTCTCTTCGTTGTGTTTAATATGGTTTAACCAACCTTCTTTAATTTGTAAATCAGTCAATATATGTGAATTATTAGAGATAAGATATTGATACATGTACTCTATATCTGTATCATCATCAGATCCCCAAATTTCATTCTTATTTTTAAAAACAAAATCTATTTTAATCAAAGAGTCAATTTCATTGGATTCTCCTGACCAAATATTTGGCTGATCAACCCCACCCCAATCATCTCTTGTATAAAAATCTCCAGTTTTAATTTCACCTATATTTCCAATTTTATCCATTTCAGTTATTAAACCAGTCCAATTTGCTATACATTGACCGAGCCAAAATCCATATAATTTGTCATAATATTCTATTCTAGATAAAGAAATATCTGTCGTTTTAGGAGAGTATGACATATACTCTATATCATCTGAAAAAACTACTTTTAGGTTATCATTTTCAGAAAAATTACAGGAAATAAAAGCTAAAGCTGTTAACCAAAGAATAATTTCTTTCATAAAGACTAATTATCCCTTAATTTTACTTTTAGTCTTTTCGGGAAGTACTTTATAACCCATATTATACAAAGTGAATCCAAAAATATCAGCATATTGATTAATTGTCTTAGATATTGGTGTTCCTGATCCATGACCTGCATTAGTTTCTATTCTTATCAAAACAGGATTTAGTCCAGCATCTTTATCTTGAAGTTCTGCTGCAAATTTAAAAGAGTGAGCTGGTACTACTCTATCATCATGATCTCCTGTTGTAATTAATGTTGCTGGGTAAGCTATATTATTTTTAACATTATGAACAGGGGAATAACCTTTTAAATATTCAAACATTTCTTTAGACTGTTCCGATGTGCCATAATCATATGACCATCCAGCACCTGCAGTAAACTTGTGGTACCGTAACATATCTAAAACTCCAACTGCAGGCAGCGCTACTTTCATTAAGTCAGGTCGCTGGGTCATAGTAGCACCAACTAAAAGTCCTCCATTTGATCCGCCTCTTATTGCTAAGAATTCGGAGGATGTATATTTATTTTCAATTAAGTATTCAGCAGCAGCAATAAAATCATCGAAAACATTTTGTTTATTTGTTTGGATTCCTGCATTGTGCCACTTTCTCCCATATTCTCCCCCTCCTCTAATATTAGGAACTGCATAAACTCCCCCTTGTTCCATCCAGACTGCATTAGCAACACCAAAACCTGGTGTTCTACTTATATTAAATCCTCCATAACCATATAAAATAGTTGGATTTTTAGCATTTAACTCTAAACCTTTTTTAAATGTTATAATCATAGGGACTCTTGTTCCGTCTTTTGAATTATAAAAAATTTGCTTGGATTCATAATTGGAAGAGTCAAAATCAATCGAAGGTTTCCAGTATTCCTTATAATCTCCAGATTTTACATTATACTTAAATGTTGTAGATGGAGTATAATAATTAGAAAAACTAAAATATAATTCATCTTGATCTTTTTTTCCACTAAACCCTCTTGCACTTCCTATTCCTGGAAGTTTAATTTCTCTTATCATTTTTCCAGAGTAATCATACTGATAAATTTTTGAAATAGCATCAACCATATATCTTGTAAAAAAATACCCTCCACATTTTGAAGCATTTAAAACAAATTCCTTTTCTTGAATAAAATCCTTCCAATTTGATTTAGATGGATTTTTTGATGAAACAGTTACAATTCTATTATTGGGAGCACTGTAATCTGTTACCAAAAATAATTTAGAACCCTTATTGTCCAATAAATAAGTATTCGAATCATAATCACCCGAAATAGTTCTTAATTTTGAATTAGTTCTCAAGTCTTTAATGAAAAGTTTATTTCCTGTAGTTTTTTTTGCAGCATTGATTACTAAAAATCTATTGTCAGAAGTAACATATCCTCTTATATATCTATTTTTTTCATCCTTATTACCTCCATATATTAATTTATCGCTTTTTTGAGATGTTTCTAATTTGTGATAATACAATTTATGTTGATCTGTTTTTTCTGACAATTCACTTCCTTTTGGTTTATCATAAGATGAATAATAAAATCCATCGTTTGATTTCCAACTAATTCCTGAAAACTTTACATCTACTAGAGTATCTTCAATAATTTGATTAGATTCAACATTCATTACTATAATCTTTCTCCAATCACTTCCTCCTTCAGAAATACTATAGGCTAAAAGACTACCATCTTTTGAAAAAGAAGTTCCTGCTAAAGAAGTTGTTCCATCAATTGAAAAAGTATTAGGATCTAAAAAAACTTCCGGATTATTATCTCCTAATTGTCTATACAATACCATTTGGTTTTGAAGACCCGAATTTTTATAAAAATAAGTGTACTCTCCTTCTTTAAATGGTGCAGATATTTTTTCATAATTCCACAAGTCCGAAAGTCTTGTTTTAAGTTCGTCTCGGAAGGGAATTTTATTTAAATAATCATAAGTAAGCTCATTTTGTTTACTAACCCAGTCTTCTGTTTCAGATGACATATCATCTTCAAGCCATCGATAATTATCTATAATTTCAGTTTCAAAATATGTATCAACAACAGGAATTTTTTTTGTTATATGATAATCCAACGAGCTATTATAATTACATGAAATAATGAAAAGTGAAAAAATTATTATTAATAAAAAGGACTTCCTCTCAATAGACACTTTGTAATTATTATACTTTAAAAAATCGACTAGTTTATTCATAATTAATGGTTTAAAAATTTACTTCATTAATATAATAATAAAACATTTCATATTTATTAATAAAGAGATCTAATAAATCACTAATATTGAAAAATGAAAAAATCTCTCATTTTATTTTTTATATTCTTTTTAACAAAAATCCATTCTCAAGAAGTAATTAAAGATTATCCACTATCTAATATTGTTGAAGAAACATCAGGTTTAGAAATAATTGGGGATTTATTAATAACACATAACGATTCTGGTGGTGAAGCAAGCTTATACTATCTTTCAAAAAAAGGAAAAATTTTAAAAAAAAGAAAAATTAAATCTGCCTCAAATAAGGACTGGGAAGATATCACAAAAGATAGTAAGTATTTATATATTTCTGATTCCGGAAACAACTACAACAACAGAAGAGATCTTAAAATATACAAAGTTCCAATTGATGAAAAAAGTAAAGAAAAAAATCAAATTATTTCATTTAATTACCCAGAACAAAAATCATTTAAAATAAATAGAAATACTATCTATGATGCGGAAGGATTAATTTCAATTGATAACAATCTTATAATTTTTACAAAAAATCGTGCAAAAAAAATAACTGAATTTTATTCAATTCCTAAAGAAGAAGGAAAATATGATGCTAAAAAAATTGGCACTTTGAAAACCAACTCTATAATAACAGGAGCTGATTATAGCCAAGAGCTTGGATTATTAGCATTGACTTCTACAGTTAATTTTAATGAATATTATTTAATTACAGTTAAGGATTTCTACTTAAGTAAAACAAATAATTATACAATTAACATGTTTAAAATTCCTATTGGAAAAACTCAAGTAGAGGCTGTAAAAATTATTGATAATAAAAACTTTTGGATAACATCAGAGGATGAACAGAGTTCAAAATATGCTAGACTTATAAAACTATCCTTGTGAAGAAACAAGTTTAGTTATTTCTTTAGCATTAGATGAGATATCATTCCATTTCTTTTGATTAATTAAATTTCTTGGTGCAATCCAACTTCCTCCTATTCCTAAAACCAATTCCGAATTTAAATAATTTTTTACATTGGATAAGTTAATTCCTCCAAGTGGAATATATTTTAAATTCAAATGGTTATAAGGTGTGTTAATTGAATTTAAATAATTTATTCCTCCTAAATTTTCAGCTGGAAAAAATTTTAATATTTTACATCCATGATCAACGGATATCTCGATATCACTTGGACTAGATATTCCGGGGAAAAATGGTAAGTTGTTTTTAAAAGCTAAATCGATGATTTTAGGATTACATCCTGGAGAGACAGCAAAATTTACACCCGAATCTAAAGCGAATCTAACCTGATCTTCATTAATTACAGTTCCTAATCCAACTAAAATTTGAGGAAAATTTTTAAGAATTAGTTCTGCTGCTTTTTGAGAAACATCAGTTCTTAAAGCAATTTCTATTATATTAATTCCTTCATTAACTAAAGTTTCACACAATGGTGAAACATTTTCTAATGAATCTATTTGAAGAACTGCTATAACTTTAGATTTATTTATTTCTTGAAAAACATCTTTCATTTAATCTATCTTTTTATGTGTCCTGAATAATTATCAGATCCAAATTCTAAGATATCTTCTTCATCAAAATAATTAATATCTCCCTTAATGGTTTGAGTTAATGCAAAGCACGAATTTGAAAAATTTATAATCTCTTGAGAATTATAACCTTTAATTAAACTATGAATAATTCCTGACGAAAAAGCATCTCCTCCTCCAATTCTATCAATAATATCAATTTCAAATGATTTACCATTAAAATACTTTCCATCAACTTTAATTAAACCCCCTAGTTGATTATATGTAGCATTAATTTGATTTCTTATAGTTAAACCTATTAAATCAAATGAAAAATCTTTAGAAATGAATTCACAAGCATCTTTAGTTGTATTTTCCAATTCTGAAAAATTATTTGAAGACTTATATTTATATCCAAATATATCTGATATTGATCCTGTATTACCAATTAAAATATCTACATCATTAATTATTTTTAAAACAAAATCAAAAGCTTCTTTTTCATTCCATAAATTTCTTCTAAAATTTAAATCAAATACAATCTTTACTTTATTTGATTTTGCAATTTTAACGGATCTAAGAACATTGTCCTGACATTCTTTTGAAAGTGAGGGTGTAATTCCTGACAAAACAAAATATGAACAATTATTAAAAACATTATTCCACACTTTATCATCAACCTTTTCTTTTGAAAAACAGCTATCTAGCCTATCATAAATTATTTTAGAGGATCTAAGTGATGTTCCATGTTCAATAAAATAGGTTCCAATTCTACCATTTCTAAAAATAATATCATCAGTATTTACTCCAAAACTTCTTAGAAAACGATTAGCAGATTTCCCTAGTGAGTTATTAGGAAATGAAGTAATCATTTTAGTGTTATGTCCCAGATTTGAAAGATTGGAAATAATATTACTTTCCGATCCTCCAAATGATAAATTTAAGTTAGTAGCCTGATCTATTAATTGTGAATGATTTGAAGGAGTTAACCTTAATAGTAATTCACCATAACCAACTATTTTATTTCTTTTCAAATTTTAAGATTTAATTAAACTGTACTTCCTAATCCTAAAACAACTGCTGATGCTATAAGGACTACCAAACCTAATAAAAGTAAATTAAATGGTTTTTTTGCATTTTTCCACTCCCCTGCTCTATAAGCCCAGAAATTGCTAATAATTAGAGAAAGACCTAATAACATTGGCCAGCCTATCACAGGTCCTATATCGCCTAATAAAGCAGCTCCTTGTCCATATACTCCTAAAGCAGCAAACCAGCATAAACCAGCAATAAAAGACCATCTGTAAGCTTTAAAAGATTCTATTGTCTTAAAAGATTTCCAAGAATTGTTCTTAAATAGCAAATAAATACAATATAAAGCATTCATTGTGAAAGCTCCCCAAAGAACTACAACCCAAGCAGCCAAACTAGAATTTCTTGTAATAACCCCAAACTCTTCAGCAGTTTTTGCTATAGGAGTTGCATTTGAAAAACCTACATTTAAAAGAGCTGATAAAACCCCACAAACTATTGCAATAGTAATTCCTTTAGTAATATTTGAATTATTAGAATTAGTTAAATTTTGTAATTTATCTCTATCAATTCCTGCTTTTGCTGTAAGAGCAACTCCTACAAGAGATATTAATAAACCTCCTATTACATATTGAAAAACAGGATCACTTGTTGAATTTGAACCTTGAAAAAAAGGAATTAAGCTTCCAACAGAGCCTGCTAGACCCATTACTATACCCATTGTCAAAGACAAGCCTATATAAGGAACACTTACACCGAACATAATACCTCCTATTCCCCATAAAAAACCATAAAGCATTGCCATTTGAATAGATTCGATTGGAGAAGAAGAAATAATTTGGAATAAATCAGGAATAACGATAATAGCCCAAATAAATGGAAATATTATCATAGCTATAGTAACATGAACAAGCCACCATGCTTCCCAAGATAATGGAGACATATACTTCATTCCAAGTCCAAAAGATCCTTGAAAAAAACTTGCAAAAATTAATAATATAAAAGGTAAAAGTAATTCCATAGTTTATAATTTAAAATTATTTATTGATAGCTATACTAATTCTCTTTTTAGAAAGATAATCTTCAAGAGCTAAGTGTGAGCAATCATGCCCAATTCCACTTTCCTTTACGCCACCATGGGGAAGATAAATTGCATACTTGATTCCATTGACTTGAACCTCTCCAAAATTTAAATTTCTAGAAAAGAAATCTATTCGTTTTTTGTTTTTAGTAAATAAATAAGAAGCTAATCCATAATTTGTTTTATTAGCTAACCTCAAAACATCGTCTTCATCATTAAAAGACATAATAGAAGCAACGGGTCCAAAAATTTCTTCTTTAAAAATCCTCATATCTTCATTAACTTTAGTTAAAACAGTAGGTTCATACCAGTAACCATTCTTAAATTTTTTAGGAATTTTTCCTCCTTCTTCCAAACATGCGCCATTATCAATTGCATCTTTAACTAAATCTATTATTCTATTTCTAGAATCTTTGCTAATTAAAGGACCCATATCTACCTTTTTATTTTTACCAAAACCTAATTTGAGCTTTCTTACTCTTTCAATATAGGCTTTCAGAAAAGAATGATAAATTTTTTCGTGTATAAAAAAACGATTAGCTGCAACACATATTTGACCTGAATTGCCAAATTTAATGCCAATTGCTAAGTCTAAAGCTGCATCAAAATCTGCATCATCAAAAACTATAAAAGGTGCATTTCCTCCAAGTTCCATACTTAATTTTTTAATTGATGAAGAACTATCAGATATAACCTTTTTCCCAGTATTTGTTGACCCTATCATTGTAACTAACCTAGGAATTGTACTCTTAGAAAGAGTAGTTGCTACTTCTTCTGGGTTTCCACATAAAATATTAATTACTCCAGAAGGAAAATTAATATCATAAATAATTTTACCCAATAAATAAGCTGAAACTGGAGATAGTTCTGAAGGTTTAATAATTATACTACAACCTGAAGCTAATGCAGGTCCAATTTTAAATGCAATATTTAAAAGAGGAAAATTCCAAGCTAAGTATGCAACAGAAACACCAACTGGAGATGAAACCATTAAATGGGTATGAGTGTTTTCTCTATCATCTATATTTTTTTCATTAAAATGCTCTTTCATTGCTTTAGGATAAAACTCTAAACTATTTACCAAAGCTTCAATATCTTCATATGAAGCATCATATGTCTTTCCCATTTCATAAATAATAGACATCCTTAAAAGTTTTTCATTTTTTAAAACAGCATTTCTTAATTTATTGATCCATTCAGTACGTTGATCTAATGTTAGAGCAGACCATTTCTTGAAACCTATAACTGCCGCATTTAAAGCAAGCTCGGCATCTTCAGAGTTAGCCCATGATATATTAGCTATTTCAGATTCATCGGCAGGACATATAATTTTTCGAGTAGATTTATTAATGGAATCTACAAGTTTTCCACCTATATACATTTTTAAATCTCCAAAATCCATAATTAAATTTTAAATGAATCCATTTTTTCTTCATTAATATCAATACCTAATCCAGGCTTAGAAGGTACTTCAATATAACCATCCTTTATTTTTAACTTTGGCAATATCAACTCTTCTCTAATTTTATTTTCAGTTTGATCATACTCAACATATAAGTCTTTATCAATTAATCTTGTAGGATTAGGCTCAAGATTAGACATAAAATTCAATGCAACATAAATTCCTAAACCAGAGCCCCAAGTATGTGGAATTAAATCAATTCCATAGGTTGAAGCAAGGTTAGAGATTCTTTTTGCCTCGGTAATTCCTCCACAAGAACATATATCTGGTTGAATGATATCAACTGATTGGTTTTCTAGTAGCTGATGAAAACCAAATCTTAAATATTCACACTCTCCTGAAGATATAGGTATAGTTGTTTTTTCTTTTAATTCTCTGTATTGTTTGTAAAATTCTGGAGATAAAGGTTCCTCAAACCAATAAATATCATACTTCTCCATTTTTTTGGATAATTCAATAGATTCTAAAAAGGAATATGCATGGTTAGCATCTACCATAAGTTTAATATCATTACCTATAACTTTTCTCACATAATGAATATTTTTTAAGTCAGCTTCAATACCAAGACCTATTTTCATTTTAATAGCTTTAAAACCCTTTTTTAAATACTGATTTAACTCATTTTCATAATTTTTGGAAGGGTTTTCTAAAGATGAAAAATACAATCCAGTTGCATAAGGTTTTATTTTTTCTCTATGTCTACCACCTAATAGTCTGCTGACTGGTAGATTCAATAATTTTCCTTTTAAATCCCAAATTGCAACATCTATTGCACTTACAGACGCCATCAATACTCCTTTTCTAGCATAGTCCAAGGTTCTAGCATACATCTTTGACCAAATAACTTCATTATCAATTATATTCATTCCAATTAAAATTGGTTTTAAAAAATCAATCCCCGCTTTAATAATATTTGCGGGACCATACCCTTCACCCCATCCATATTCACCGTTATCTGTAGTAATTTTAACTAAACAGCATACCCTCTCTTTATATTCCCATTGAGAAAAGTAAAAGCTTTTAGAAAGTTTATCATTAAGGACAAAAGATTCAATTTTCTTTATTTTCATGATTATTTTATCTCAATAGCTCCTAAGTCAGGCAAGCCAGTAATTTTATTACCTAATATATCAAATTCTAAATCTAATCCCTCAAAAAGCCCTAAACTATCATTTGGAATTTTATTGATTACAATTCCTCTGTCCTTTATCAATTTGGTATTTAAAGGAACATAATCACTAATCTTTTCACCTCCAGTATTTCTAAATGTAGCATTTCCAAATAAACTTTTTGAAGGCTGAATCAAAGCATTTTTCGGCCAGTATGAATTTTTTAAAAACAAATTGTTTTGAAAAATTGTATTTTCAATTTCAACAGAACCTCCTTTATCTGGTTTATATTGATCTCCTAAGACATGTTTACTCTCCCCTTCAATATGAAAAATATTGTTTGCAACTAAAACTCCATTAGAAGCTTTATCTACAGCAATTTTCGATAAAATTGATTCTTTTGTAAATATGGTATTATTGTAAATATAACTGTTAAAAGGTCCATTTCTTTCATTACCTCTTCCAACATAACCACTTAGCCAAAATGTTTTCCCTTGTTGAAATGCATTGCCCTCCCCTTTTATTCTATGTCCATCATTCACACTAACATTATATCTGTATGAACAATTGTAATTATTTCCAAGTATTTCAATAAAACCTCCCGCATTTTCTACACTTAAATTATATTGAACAATTACATTGTCACAGTTAAAATCAATATGACAACCTGCTGAATCTGCTGGACCATTAGCATACATAAACGAATTTTTTTCTATTACAACGTTCGAAGATCCCCATGTCCATAAACCACTTCCTCTACCCCATTTTCTTCCATCATCAGGACTTCCTGAATATTTAACATCATTTCCATACACATGTAAATCTTCTACCCTACTAAACTGTATACTTGGACCACCTGTTCTCCTAAGCTTATTATTAAAAACTTTAATGTTTCTGAATCTATTTGATCCACTAGAAGTCATTTTAATTCCGGTATGACCGACATTTTCAACAAAACAATCGGTAACAATTATTCCTTCGATTAAACCACTTTTACTTGAATTAAAAAACCTAATACCAAAACCATAAGCCTGAGTCCCCATTGCTGTTTTTACCTCTTTTTCATCTCTTTTAAAGCCAGGATCTTCGAAAAAAATATCAGAAACACTAACGTTATTAACTAAAATATTTTTAAAGGTTTCATTTTTACTGATGTTGACTAAAACACCAGCTCTCATTATTGCTTTATCAGTTATTTTACTAGTAGTTAAATTTTTATATTGTTCTATCACCCCACCACCATTTGCTTTAATTTGAATATTTGAAACAGAAATATCAGATGAATTTTCAATATAAATTCCTGCAATATGACCCTTTGAGTCTATTATTGGATTGTTATTATTTTTATTGTTATAATTTGAGATATGAATGTCATTTTTATTAATAAGTTTAATATTTCCAATAAAGCTAGATCCATTAGAAAGCAGAATACTATCACCTACTTTTAATTCAATTTCTTTTATTTTTTTTAAAGTTTTAAAAGGTTTATCAATTGTATTTCCCTCATTTAAATCGCTGCCATTTCCAGAATCAAAATAATAAGAAACAGAGTCAGAATTATTTGTACAGGAAATAAAAAATATTAGTATGATTAATTTAGTAAGTTTTAACATATTTTTTTTAAACTAAGAACCGTTATAAGCACCTATATTTGGCTTTTCAGAATTAGAAACAGAATTTCCGAAATAATCTCTTCCACCATTATTATTTCCTCCACCAGAAATATCATCTCCACCCGTCGATCCTGAAGAACATCCTATTATAAATAGTATGGATAATAATAATCTTAATTTCATATATAAATAATTTATCCTTATTGAAAGTAACTAATCATATTAAATAATATTTTGTCAGCTACAGGATCTTTTCCTAGGTTTTCAAATACTTTTAGAGTTGATAAAAGCATTTTTCCTTGATTATGTTTTACAATAGATAGATCAGACCCTATCCATACATCTCCCGAACCTATATAATTTCTTTTCATGATATTTCCATTTGGAATTCTATCAAATGCAATCGTTTGAACAATATTATTTCCTTTAAGACCTCTAAAACTTACAGTAGGTCCAACGTTTTCATACAAATCAATAAGGGGAATGTTTACTGGAAGCCCTTTAAAAATAGGATGTTTTTTATTAATATGAAGTATTCCATCCCATAAACCTTTAGACATGTTTTTTATTGGATCCATTGGTAATAATTTTCTTCCTTCTACCTGAAATGTTAAGTTTTCACCTGATCTTTTTATCATTCTTGCTGGAGTATTTAAAAAAATTGCTGAACCACCTGAATAAACAAATTCATTTACTGCTTCAATAGTTTCATTAAAATTGGTATCTGTTTTGGAATTAGCTGAGACAATATTTCCATCATTAGATGATACTTCCGATATTTTATTATCAAATATTAAAACAGGAATATTTGTTTGGGTGTCTTTACTGAATTTTTGATATTTAATGTTATTTTCATTTAAATAGTTAATTATCTTTGGATTATTATTAATTATAGCTACTTCCAATTTACTATTGGATTTTAATTGATCAAATACATTAAATTTTCTCTCAGAAGAAGCTATAAAATTGTTGTTTATATCTCTAATTTGACCATATATAATATATTCTCCTGATTTATATTGATCTTCAATTGAAAAATCATATAGGTTAGAAACTCCATTTTTAAGTTTCAGAGGAGTTTTATTAGACTTTCTATATATAATTTTATTTCCTTTTTTTATTATAATATTGACATTAACATTTATATTTTGTCTTTCATTTATTCCAATGAATTCTAAATCTATTTTCTCATTTTTATAATAGTTTCTTTTATTGGTTCTTATTACTAATAAATTCTCCTGATTCGCTTCTTTTGTTTTGTAATAAGCATCACCTTTTGGATTTCTCCATAAATCCAGAAGTCCAGCACCAATTACCCAATCTCCTGCAGTTAATGCATGCACACAATAACCAATCACATTAGGGTTTGATCTTATTGCCTCAATCATTCTTTTATTAGCGATTCCATGAACTTTTTGTTGAAGTTTATAAAAATCTTCTGTTTTATTAAAAATTTTATTAAGACCCGTTTCCTTTAAAGCTTTTTTAATTTCTTTATTATAATTGATGTGATATAAATATGGATAAGTAATAGGATTTCCTTTTTCTTTAAATCTCAATTCATTGTCTTCAAGATTTGGTAAACTACCATATCCTATTTCTGAAACATAGGAGGGAAGGTTTGGTAATACATTTCTTCCAGGAGTTTTAGCAAATAAATTTTTTTGTTTATTTCCTTCCTTAGTATTTCCAATTGTCAGAAAGCCATCAAATATATCTTTGTTAATGTTTGGACCAGGATAATTATGAATATCATTAAACTTGATGGGAGTATTATTATAAGGAAGAAATAGATTTGCTCCTTCTGCCCATCCTCCTGATTCATCTAATATCATTCTTGTTGGATCAAGTTTTCGAGCCTTTAAAGCCATTGTTTTTAACATATTAGCTAAAACTGGTCTTCTAATTTCATTAAACAGTTCCCATTGTACAATAGAAACATGATTTCTGTCTCTTAAAATACTTTCTGTAATTTCATTTTCAACTCTTCTTGGAAGATATGGTGTTTCAATAGGCATATCCATACATTCAATTGCCATACTTCCTACTGTTAAAACACCTAGGGAATCCGCAATTTTTAACCACATTGGTGGTGGTGGTTTTCTCCATGGTCTAATCATGTTAAAGCCAGCCTTTTTAGCCATCATAATTTCTTTGATTACCATTTCTTTTGAGTCGGGATGAGCCAACTTAATGGGATATAGGCCTTCAAAAAAAGCAGCTTTTAAATAAATTGGTTTATCATTTAAATAAAATCTGTCATCTTTAACTGTAAACTCTCTAAATCCAAAATTTTCAAATACTATATCTTCAGTCTTGTCTTTTATTTTTATATACGATTTTATTTTATATAAACTAGGATTATTTGGTGACCATAATGATATCTCATTTAATCTTATTATTTGAGATATTTTATTAATTCCCGGTTGTAATAATATTTTAGTTTCTAGCTTATTTATTTCAACACCTTTATTATTGAAAATCTTGTTTATTAAAATTGTATTTTTTTCTTGGGTGTATTTATTTACTATTTTGAAATCTATTTCCGATTGTTTTTTATATATATTAGGTTTTATAAATAAATCTTCAATTATTATTTTTCCTGTACTTTCTAAATATACATTTTGCCAAATTCCTCCTGTATAAGAGCCTCTCCACTGTGGAGTTTCCATTTGCCCCATTCCATCAATAACTTTCTCTTGAATGGTTATTGGACCTACAACCCTTAATATAAGAGTGTTGGTTGAATCATAATTTAAAATATGCTCTATATTGAATTTAAAAGGAGAAAAACCTCCTTCATGATATCCAAGTGCATTATCATTTAAATAAACTTCAGAAAGATAATTTACAGCATCAAAATTTAAAAAAATTGTATTTTTTTTTAAATCACTAGAAATCTTAAAAGTTTTTTTGTAATAAGCAACCCCCTCATAATCTTTTTTATATTCCTCCCAACCGCTAGGAACATTTATTTTTTCAGATTGAGATTTTTTAAAACCCTCAATTGTATGAAGTTTTATATTTCTTCCATCATTGTTTTGATCATAGATGATTTCCCACTCTCCATTTAATGAAATTTGATTTTCCCTTTCTTGAGAAAATGAGAAAACAGATAATAAAATAAAAAATAATAAAAAGCTTTTTTTATTCATCTTTTTCAATAGTTTTTAATCCATTTGGAATAACTGGATAGGTAATTTCTTTTAATATTTTTACCATTTCATCTCTTTTTGGATGAGATTTATTAAACAATAAGTTATCCCATTCTTTTGGATCAGAACTATTATTATATAATTCTTCTTTTCCTGAATTATATATAATATAACGCCAATCTTTAGTCCTTACAGAGTAATGATGATTTGACGGAATATCCTTGTTTTTATCAGAAGAATATACAACCGTGAGTGCTGCTTTAGGCCCATTCCATTTTTCTGTTTTTGGATTTTTTAAAAATGGTTTTAAACTATAGCCATCCAATGGTTTTCCTAATTCATTTTTTATGGTATTGTTATCCAATCCAGCCAAATCTAATAGTGTGGGGTACACATCTATTAATGAGACAGGATGTTGCACTTTAGAATTAGCTTTAGTTAATCCAGGAACTCTTATGCTCATAGGAATTCTAGTGCTTTCTTCCCATAATGAGTTCTTATAAACATGATCTTTTTCTCCCATAGTCCACCCATGATCACTAACTAAGACAACAATTGTATTATCTTTCAGTTTAGTATTATTAATAGCCTTCATTACTTGTCCTACATTGTCATCAACTGCTGCAACACATGCAAGATATGCCTGAGTGAATCTTTTTAAACCTTCATTAGGATCTTCATATGAATTAACTAAGTTTTCATACATTTCAATTGATCTTGTTCTTCTTGCTTTAGTTTCAAATTGATCTACATAATGTAAGTAGGTATCAACTTTATCATTTTTCTTAATGTTTGCTAATTGAACCTTTTCTAATGGGTACATGTCAAAATATTTTTGAGGAACTATTAAAGGAGTATGAGGTCTTAAAAACCCAACAGCAAGAAAAAAAGGATTTTCGTCATTAGATTCTGCAAGTTCATTTAACCTTTTTTCAGCCCATTCAGCATTGATTTCATCAGGTGTTAGATCTCTATCATGCTCTGAATTATATTTGAACTCTTTATAAGCTCTAGACCCCCCATAAGCCCATGAAATTTCTTCTCCATCTATTTTTAATCCATTTACATTTTTTAATGGACCATAAGATCCATCAATTTGACCCCCAGCCATATTTAATCCATCCACTACCTTATTTACTCGATATGGCTTTGGCACATCAGGATGAGAAATTCCTCTTTTGCCTTTTTTATGTTCACCTTTATAAGCAACTGGCCCATAATCAGCTGCATGCTCAAATTCATTCCACATATCTAACTTGTTTTTATGCATAATCTTACCACTTCCTATAACATTATATCCATTTTCTTTAAATTTTTCCATTATAGTTTTAGTGTTAACAAGCACTTCGTTTTTAAGCCAAGATGCTTGCCAAAAATTAGAAGATTTGTGAGGGTAAATTCCTGTCATCATACTTGCCCTTGAAGGACCACACATTGGATCATTTGAATATGCATGTTGAAATGAAACCCCAGATTTAGCTAATTTTTTAATATTTGGAGTTACTGCTTGTGGATGACCATTAAATTCTTCGGGATAATCATTAAGATCATCTATCATTATAAGCACTATATTAGGTTTGGACTCTTTATTATTATCACATTTAATAAGAAAAAAACATAAAGAAATGCTGAGAATAGAGTATATTATTTTTTTCATAATTAACTATTAATTTCTAAATTTAAATTTTTATTTATAAAAATATTTAAAAAGGTATTATAAAAATAAACAACCCTACCAGTTTCTACCAGTAGTGTTCAATTCGTAATAATATGAGTATAAAATTGCTATATTACTAATAAATTAATGCTAAAAATATGAATATATCTCTTTTAAAAAATATTTTTATCCAATACCCTCCTTATATAATAGATTTAATGTCCTATGAAGGAATAAGAAATCTAACAATTACATCTTTATTAATTGTATGTTTTTTATGGTTAGGGAGAGTACTTGAAATGGATAAAAAATTAAAAATGGCCAAGGTAATTTGTATAATTACATTAATTATAACTGCATCAAATCATATAATAGACTATAATAATGGAAATTGGGATATTTATGAAAACTTACCTTTGCACCTTTGTGGTATTTCCAATTTAATTACGTGTTTTATCCTTTTTATTCCAAAAAATCAAAAATTATTTGAATTTTTATTTTATTGTGGTTTTTGGGGAGGATTAATGGCAATATTAACAGCACAAATAAATGATTACGATGGAAGTATGTTTAAGTATATACAATATTATACAAGTCATGGAACTATAATTTTTATTCCTTTATTTATGTTTTATCATTTGGGATATAAATTATCGAAATTCTCTTGGTTAAGGGTATTAGTAATTTTAAATATTTTAATGTTAATAATAATGCCATTAAATTTTAAAATAGGATCAAATTATATGTATTTAGTTGAAGCTCCAGATATTAAAAATCCATTAATATTTGGAGACTGGCCATTTTACATAATAAATTGGGAATTTTTTATTTTAATTTTATTTTACTTGAGTTACCTATTTTTAACTAGAACAAAAACATAGATGATCAAAAAACATCCTATCGAAATATTCAGTGATTGGGTAATAAGTGGAAAAGATGATGGAATGGAGAAAAATCATATGCACTCAGTAAAAAACATGTTGGATTACGCCCTTAAAGATTTGGAAGATTTTACTTTCATTGATGCAGGATGTGGAACAGGATGGGTTGTTAGAATGGTTTCTGAAATGGAAACATGTTTTAGTTCTAATGGAGTTGATGGATCAACAAAAATGATAGAAAAAGCTAGAAGTATAGATTCATTAAACAAATATGATTGTTCTGACCTATTATCATGGAAACCTAATTCAAAAAAGGATATTGTACATTCTATGGAGGTTTTATATTATTTTGAAAATCCATTACTAGTAATAGAAAATTTTTATAATAATTGGTTAAATAATAATGGAAGATTAATAATTGGCGTTGACTTCTATAAAGAAAATCCATCATCACATGACTGGCCTGAAAAAACAAACGTTAGTATCATGAACCTAATTTCTAAATCAGAATGGAAAAAAATGTTTTTAGATGCTGGATTTAAAAATGTAGAATCCTGGGAAGTTGGAAAAACAAAGGATTGGGAAGGAACATTGGTAGTTACAGGAACTAAAAAATAGTTTATTTAAACTCGTTTAAGTTCCACTCAATAAAACCACCCTTTAAATCGTAAACTTTAGAAAATCCAAGCTCAATTAATATATCAGCAGATTTTTTACTTCTGTTACCTGATCTACAGTATAAATAAACTGGTTTAGATTTATCTAATTTTTCAAAAGATCTATAAAAAATCTCTTCATTTTTAAAATCAATATTAACTGCACCCTTAATATGACCTAAATCGTATTCTTCAGGTGTTCTAACATCAAATAACTGAACGGAATTATTTTCTATATGACTCTTATAGGATTGATATTCAAGCAACTGGAATTCTCCTTTATTATTCTCACAAGAAATAAATAATAATATTATTAATAGTAACCTATTCATAAACTAAACAATTTCTAATTCTGATTTTCTTATTTGCGCAAAGCCTCCTTTAATATCAAAAAGTGAATCAAAGCCCATTCCTTTAAGAATAGAACAAGCAATCATACTTCTATATCCTCCAGCACAATGAATATAATATTTTTTTGTTTTATCTAATTTTCCAATCTTAGAATCAATTGTGTTAAGAGGAATATTAATTGATTTTTTTAAAAAACCATTTTCTCGCTCATTCTTTGTTCTTACATCAATTAAGTTAATTTCACAATTCATTAATTCATTTAAATTATTTGGTAAAATAGTGTTTATCAAATCAATTTCTTCATTTGATTCCTTCCATGAATCAAAACCTCCATCGAGATAACCTAAAACATTATCAAAGCCTATTCTAGACAATCTAGTTATTGTTTCAGTTTCTTTACCACTTTCACAAACTAGTAATATCTTAGTATAAATATTTTTCAAAACAGATCCAACCCAGGGGGCAAATTGACCATTTAGACCTATAAAAATTGATTCTGGAATAAATCCTGAACTAAACAAATCTTGATTTCTTACATCTAAAATTACAATTTCATCATTTTTTGAAAGAGACTTAAACTCTTTTATATTTAAAGGATTTAAACTTTTTTGTAGAACGATATCAAAGTCTAAATAACCTTCAAAATTAAGCTTTACATTAGAGGGAAAATAAGCTGGCGGTTCTGGTAAATCATTTGTTAATTCATTAATAAAAATATCTCTAGACAATGATCCATTAATTGCATAATTAATTTTCTTTTGGTTCAATAATGTATCGACCGTTTCCTTCATCATGTTTTTACCACATGCAGATCCAGCACCATGACCAGGGTAAACCAAAACATCATCAGATAAAGGTTTAATTTTATTATTAACAGAATCATATAATATTCCTGCTAATTCTTCTTTAGAAACACCTTTATATCTTTGAGCAACATCAGGTATTCCAACATCCCCTAGAAAAAGAGTATCACCAGTAAAAACACAATTTTCTTTACCAAATTTATCTTTTAATAAATAAGAAGTACTTTCAAGAGTATGACCTGGTGTATGAATAACAGTTATGGTAACTTCTCCTATATTAAAAACTTGATTATCTTTAGCTATAATTGCCTCAAATTTAGGTTCTGCTTTAGGCCCGTAAACAATTGATGCACCTGTTCTTTTTGACAAAGTTAAATGTCCACTAATAAAATCTGCATGAAAATGAGTTTCAAAAATATATTTAATTTTTGCATTTGATTCTTTTGCAAGTTGAATATACTGAGAAACCTCTCTAAGAGGATCAATTACAGCAGCCTCACCATTACTTTCAATAAAGTAAGCTCCTTGTGCCAAGCATCCTGTATAAATTTGTTTTACTGTCAATTATAATATTTTAAAAAAAAACAAAAATACATAACTAATCAGGATATTCAACCCTTAAGTGATAAATGTTATTTAATTTTTCCTTTAATATTTTTTTAGTAAAATTTAACTCTTCTAGAGTGATATTACAGTTTTCAAATTGATTATCCTCAATTTGAGTATTAATTATTTTATCTACAAAGTTTTCTATCAACTTCACATTAGGTTCTTTTATACTTTTTGAAGCAGCTTCTATACTGTCAGCCATCATAACTATTGCTGTCTCCTTTGAAAAAGGTTTAGGACCAGAATAACGAAAATCAGACTCATTAGAATCTACTTTAGATTTTATTGCCTTGTCATAAAAAAATTTAATCATAGAAGTCCCGTGATGTGTTCTAATAAAGTCTATAACTCTATCAGGAAGTCTATTTCTTTTTGCTATTTCAATTCCATTTGAAATATGATCTTTAATTATGTTTGAACTTTCTAAAGGCTCTAACTCATTATGAGGATTAAAAGAATTCGATTGATTCTCAATAAAATAATTAGGATTATTCATCTTGCCTATATCATGATATAAAGCACCTACTCTAACTAGCATTACATTTGCAGAAATTTGGGTAGCCACAGCTTCTGCTAAATTTGAAACAGCTAATGAATGATAAAAAGTTCCTGGAGCCTTTTCTGAAAGTTCTTTTAAAAGTTTAGAGTTTGTATTTGTAAGTTCTAGTAATGAAACATCGGAAACCAATCCAAATATTTTCTCAAATATATATATTAATGGATGAACAAATAAAGTAGCTAATCCATTAAAAATAAATAATAAAGGAATATTTAAATCTATATAGCTAATATCTCCATTAGCGATTATAGAAATAGAAAAATAAGAAAGTATATAAACACTAGTAATTATAGAAACGGATACAAATAAATTGGCTCTTTGATATAGATCTGAAGGAGTTAAAATAGTGATAATACCTGCAATAGTGTGCAAAAATAAAAACTCGAAATTATTGGGCACAATAAAACCTAAAATTAGTAATGTAAGAACATGTACAAATAACCCTAATCTTGAATCGAAAAAAGCTCTTAAAAGTAAAGGAATAGAACATAGAGGAACTACATAAATATAATCAGGTTGATATTTAAAAACGGCAATAGTTATTGAAATAAATATCAAAATTATAAGAAAAACAAAAGTAATTTTTGTGTTGTTCAAATAAATACTAATACGATTTTTCTTTAGGAATAATAACAAGAAAAATAAAGTAATTCCAACAATTATAGAATATCCTAAGGTTATCCAATTAAAATTAGATTTTGACCAGAGTTGTGATTCAAATTTCATTTTTAAAGAATTTAATATTCCAAATTTGTCAGCATCTACAATTTCTCCTCTAGATATTATTCTTACTCCATTACTCACTAATCCTTTGGTATGTGAAATTTGATTTAACAGTTTATTTAAATTACTATTTGTAGTTTCTTTATCAAAAACCACATCAGCAATCAAAATATCTCTTAAAAATGCGTGTAATTGAAATGAATCTTCAAGTGAATTATAAATTATTGAATCAATTTTATAATCATTTGTTTTATTTAATTCATCATATCTTATTTTACTCTTATTTATTTTGGAAATTAAAAAAACAGAATCTGCTTCTAATTCAATAGAATAATTTACTAAACCTGGTTCATATATCTTATTAAGTATTTCTTTAGTTTGTTGAAATAAATTCGGAAAAGAATCATTGAGTTTTGTATTGACAATAGAAATTATTGAATCCGAAACATTTAAATTTTTATTAAAATATTTAGTAGCATTTTTTGAAATTAAAAATTTTTCAAAATTAATTTCAGATTCAGACTTTTGTATTAAAAAATCAAACGGTGAAATTAAAGTTTCGTACTCCCAAGGCTTTCCTTCCTTAAAATCGTATTGAAATTTCCCTTTTTTTGGTATTATATAAATTATTATAAAAACTGAAAGTAGATAAAGAATAATTCTATAAATCTGGGATTGGAGTTTAAAAAAAATATTTAACTTATCTTTCATTTATCTGTATTAACTCAAAAGTATAAAAATATTTATTGAAAAGTTTGTATAATATAAATGCTTAATCGTTAAAATTAAATAATAAAATGAAAAAATTTGGTATTTGTGAATTAAGTGTACTTCCTGTAAGAAAAAATCCCCATAGCACAAATGAATTAGTGACACAGTTACTTTATGGTGAAATCTTTTATATAATTGAAAAAAGAGAGAAATGGTCAAAAATTTCCAATTATTATGACAAATATGAGGGATGGGCAAACAATGCCCAAATAAAATTTATAAATAAAAAAAAATTCAATAGTATAAAATCAAACAATTCCATCTACTGCATTGATATAAGTGGTTATATAATAGATAAAAACAATGAAAAAACCTTAACACCAATTGGAAGTCTAGTAAGCTCTTGTGATCAATTGAAATCAAAATATACTGGAAAATCATCTGTTTCAACAAAATCAAATATTATCAAAACTGCTAAACAGTATTTAAATTCTCCATATTTATGGGGAGGTAGAATTTCTTTTGGAATTGATTGCTCAGGATTTTCACAAATAGTATATAAAATCAATGGTATTAAAATAAAAAGGGATGCAGGTGAGCAAGCAAATGAAGGAAAAATAACAAGTATTAAGAACTTAAAAGCTGGAGATTTAGCTTTTTTTGGAAAAACAAATAAAAAGGTAACTCATGTCGGTATAATGATAAATAAAAATGAAATTATTCATGCTTTTGGAAAAATAAGGATTGATAAAGTCAACAATAAAGGTATTGTTAATTCAGAAACAAAAAAGCTTACTCATAAACTAATAGGGTTTAGAAGTTATTGATTTTGCAATTCTTCAATCTTAGCACTCATCAATTTAAACTTTTCATTATCACCAACAGTATAATAAATATTCTTAGCTGTTTTTAAAGCCTCGATATTTTTTGGATCTATTTCAATTAGCTTTTCTAAATAAGGTAAGCAAGAAGAATATAATTTTTCTCTCTCTTCTTTAAGTTCGTCATACCTTTCATAGTCACTTCTTTTGCTTGAAGTAGCTATCTCATTCATTTCTTCAACTAAAACAGTTTCTCCTTCTAAAATTAATCCAACTAAATTAAGATACGTTGCAGAATAAGTAGGGTCTAATTCTAATGCCTTTTTATAATATGTCATACCCTCTTCTAAAAGACCTTGTTCTACATTAATTACTCCTAAATTATAATATAGTATTGCATTATTAGGGTCTTTGGTTATAGCTTCCTGCATTAAAGCTTTAAACTTTGCTTTATCTCCAAGTTTCATATATACATCCGCTTCAGATAAAAGAAGATTAATGTCTTCGGGATTAATTTTTCTAGCTTCTTTAATTGCAGATATTGCTTTGTCATTTTCACCTGTTTGAACATATATTAAAGCTATGTTTTTAACAATTTCAGGAAGTCTTGACTCTGTTTTTCCAACTCTTGGATTAGTATAATCTTTTGATGATTTCAAAAGATTGTATTCTGTTTGACTTATTTTTTCTTCTATACCAATAAGGTTTCCATCAGAGTCTTTTTTAATTGGAGTTATAAAATATTCTGAAACTATACCAGTATAACCGATATCTTTTAACTTATTATAGTATTGTAATGCCAACACATAATCCCCTCCATTAACTGCGCTTGATGCAGCAAAATATAAGTAAGTTTTATTTTCATCTTTATTAGGATTAAACAAATAGGCATCATATAGCTTTTTAGAAGCACTCTTAAAATCCTCTGCTTTATTATCCTCTACTGCAGAATTAATTAATTCTACTTCAACTTGTTCAATTAAAATATTCGCATTTTCTTTATACTTCTCTAACTTGTCTAACTCAATAGATTTTCTGAGCAATATAACGGCTTCATTGTAGTTTGCATCTCCTTTATTAGCCCAACCAAGTAAATAATAATACTGAGCTTGATACTTTTGATCTGAATTTGGAATTAATTTTTCAATTTTAGATAACACATCTAAAGCTTCGTTATAAAAACTTTGATCTAAAAGTTTTTGTGCACTTCTTAATTCTTTCTTTTGACAATAACCTAAAAAGGTTACAAAAAGTAAAATAGTTGTTAATAAATTTTTCATCTTTTTAAAATTACTTATTATTATTTTCTTTTTCTGATTTTTCTTCAACAACATCAACTTCAATATCCTCTAAATCTTTAACATCTTCCTCCTCATGAACAACCTTCGCTACAGCAGCTATAGAATCATTTTCCTTTAAATTAATTAATTTAACCCCTTGAGTAGCTCTTCCCATAACTCTTAAGGATGCTACTTCCATTCTAATTGCAATTCCTGACTTATTTATGATCATTAGGTCATCGTTGTCATTAACATTTTTAAGAGATACTAACTTTCCTGTTTTTTCGGTAATTGAAATAGTTTTTACTCCCTTTCCTCCTCTATTAGTTATTCTGTATGCATCTAAACTAGATCTTTTACCATAACCATTTTCTGAAACAACTAAAATATCACTATCCATATCATTAACAGAAATCATACCAATAACTTCATCCCTTTCATCTTTAAGCCTTATTCCTCTAACACCAGATGCATTTCTGCCCATTGGTCGTGTTTTACTTTCTTCAAACCTAATACATTTTCCAGATTCAACTGCTATTAGAACTTGTGAATTTCCAGTTGTAAGTTTAGCCTCTAATAATTCATCTTCCTCTTTAATTGTTATTGCATTTATTCCATTTGATCTTGGTCTAGAATATTGTTCAAGTGAAGTTTTTTTAACCTGACCTTTTTTAGTGGCCATAATTACATAATGACTGTTAATATATTCTTCATCTTTTAAATCTTGCGTACATATAAATGCTTTTACCTCATCATCTTGTTCAATATTAATTAAATTTTGAATAGCTCTTCCTTTTGAAGTTTTACTGCCTTCAGGTATTTCAAAAACTCTCATCCAAAAACATTTTCCTTTTTGAGTAAAAAATAACATATACTGATGGTTTGTACCAATAAATAAATGTTCTAAAAAGTCTTCATTTCTTGTAGTAGATGCTTTTTGACCAACTCCACCTCTATGTTGTGTTCTATATTCAACTAAAGGGGTTCTTTTAATATAACCAGCATTAGAGATAGTTAAAACTACTTTTTCATCAGGAATCATATCTTCAATACTTAGATCTCCTCCAGCATATTCAATAACAGATCTTCTTTCATCACCATACTTGTCTAAAATTTCTGAAAGTTCTGTTTTGATTATATCCATTCTTCTTTCTTTACTATCAAGAATATTTTTTAAATCTTTAATAGTTTTCATTAAGTCATCAAATTCTGATCTAAGTTTATCTTGTTCTAAACCTGTTAATTGTCTTAATCTCATTTCAACAATTGCCTTAGATTGAATCTCGCTTAACTTGAATGCAGTAATTAATTTTTCTTTAGCTTGATCAGCATTTGAAGAAGATCTAATTAATTTGATGACTTTATCAATATTATCAGAAGCAATTATTAGCCCTTCAAGTATATGCGCTCTTTCTTCTGCTTTTTTTAATTCAAATTTTGTTCTTCTAACAACAACTTCATGTCTATGATCAACAAAATGACTAATCATTTCTTTTAAGTTTAGCATTTGAGGTCTTCCTTTAACTAATGCTATATTATTTACACTAAATGAGGATTGTAGAGGAGTATATTTATAAAGTGTATTTAAAACTATATTAGGAATAGCATCTCTTTTAAGAACATAAACGATTCTCATTCCTTTTCTATCAGATTCATCTCTAATAGTGGAAATGCCATCAATTTTTTTGTCATTAACCATTTCAGCAGTTTTTCTTATCATTTCTGCTTTATTTACTTGATATGGTATTTCAGTAACAATAATACACTCTCTTCCATTAACTTCCTCAATTTCGGCTTTTGCACGCATAACAATTCTACCTCTACCTGTATGAAAAGCTTCTTTAACACCGTCATAACCATAAATAATTCCTCCTGTTGCAAAATCTGGAGCTTTAATAAACTCTATTAATTCATCAATTGTTATATCGCTATTTTCTATAAAAGCAATTGTTCCATTAATAACTTCAGACAAATTATGTGGAGGCATATTAGTTGCCATTCCAACAGCAATACCTGATGCACCATTAATTAATAAATTTGGAATTTTTGTTGGCAATACAGTAGGTTCCATTATAGAATCATCATAATTTAGCTGATGATCTACTGTTTCTTTATCTAAATCTGCAACCATTTCTTCAGAAATTTTTTGCATTCTAGCTTCCGTATAACGCATTGCAGCTGGACTGTCTCCATCAACTGAACCATAATTACCTTGTCCATCAACTAATAAATATCTAAGACTCCATTCTTGAGCCATTCTTACCATAGTGTCATAAACAGAAGAATCACCATGAGGGTGATATTTCCCTAGAACTTCACCAACAATAAATGCTGATTTTTTGAATTTACTAGATCCTCTTAAACCTAATTGATGCATACCATATAAAACTCTTCTATGAACAGGCTTGAGGCCGTCTCTTACATCAGGAAGAGCCCTAGAAACTATTACAGACATCGAATAATCAATGTAAGCTGATTTCATAGCATCTTCAATATTTACTGGAATTAATTTTTCTCCTTGGTCCATATAATTTTAATTCATTAAAATGTTGTATAAAATATAACTTAACAAATATAAGATTTCCTCAGTTATATATACCTAAATGAACCAATAATTATACATAATTTTATTAACATATTTTATTTTATATAATTGATTAATTACGGATTAAAAACTTGGAATTAATTTTTTTTTTTTGTCTATTTACTTTTGAATTAATCTAAAAAAACAAAAACTAGAAAATGGATGACAATTTTTCTTCGCGAGTTAAAGATGTTATTACTTATAGCAAAGAAGAAGCTTTAAGACTTGGGCATGATTTTATTGGGACAGAACATTTATTGCTTGGAATGTTAAGAGATGGTGGAGGTAAAGCCATTTCTATTATGAATTCTTTAGAGATTGATTTAGATTATTTAAGAAAAAAGGTGGAAATTTTAAGTCCACCTAATCCAATTAATGATTTTGATCAAAATCATAAAAAAAACTTACACCTTACTAGACAGGCTGAAAGAGCATTAAAAACTACTTTTCTTGAAGCAAAGCTTTTTCAAGGAAAATCAATAAACACAGCTCACCTTTTGCTATGTATATTAAGGAATGAAAATGATCCAACAACGAAACTTCTAATAAAACTTCAATTAGATTATGAAACTGTAAAAGAACAGTTTAAGTATATGCTCACTGAGTCAGATGACAACTACTCTGGTCTTCCCTCTTCTGAAACATTTCCTGAAGATTCAAAGGATGAAGAAGATCCAATTGAAGAAAATCCTTTCACAATTAAAACGGATACAAAGTCTAAAATAAAATCTAAAACTCCTGTTTTAGATAATTTTGGAAGAGATTTAACATCATTTGCCATGCAAGGTAAATTAGATCCAGTTATTGGTAGAGAAAAAGAAATTGAGAGAGTTTCTCAAATTTTAAGTCGCAGAAAGAAAAACAATCCTTTACTTATAGGTGAACCAGGAGTTGGTAAATCAGCTATCGCTGAAGGATTAGCTTTAAGAATAATTGAAAAAAAGGTTTCAAGAATTTTATATAATAAGAGGGTCGTAACATTAGATTTAGCAAGTATTGTAGCTGGAACAAAATATAGAGGACAATTTGAAGAAAGAATGAAAGCTGTGATGAATGAGATTGAAAAAAATGATGATATAATACTTTTTATTGATGAAATACACACAATAGTTGGAGCTGGAGGAGCAACTGGGAGTCTTGATGCTTCAAATATGTTTAAACCTGCTCTCGCTCGTGGTGAGATACAATGCATTGGTGCTACTACATTAGATGAATATAGACAGTATATTGAAAAAGATGGGGCATTAGAAAGAAGATTTCAAAAAATAATAGTTCAACCTACTGATATAGAAGAAACAATTAATATTTTAAAAAATATTAAAGAAAAATATGAGTCTCATCACAACGTAAATTATACAGATAATGCAATAATAGCATGTGTAAAATTAACTAATAGATATATTTCTGATAGATTTCTTCCAGATAAAGCAATTGATGCAATGGATGAAGCTGGATCGAGAGTCCATATTACAAATATGGATGTTCCAAAAAATATAGTTGAATTGGAAAAAAATCTTGAAAAAATAAGAATTGAGAAAAATTCTGTTGTAAAAAAACAAAAGTATGAAGAAGCTGCCAAGCTTAGAGATGATGAGAAAAGAATTGAAAAAGAACTCATATTAGCTCAAGAAAAATGGCATGAAGATTTAAAGAAACACAGAGAAACTGTTACTGAAGATGATATTTCAGATGTTGTGTCAATGATAACAGGAATTCCAATAAATAAAATAGCTAAAGCGGAACTAAATCAATTATCTAATCTTGATAAGAAAATTAAGGGAAGATTAATTGGTCAAGAGGAAGCAGTTCTTAAAGTTGTTAAAGCAATTCAGAGAAATAGAGCTGGAATTAAAGATCCAAACAAACCAATAGGCTCATTTATATTTTTAGGTCAAACTGGGGTTGGAAAAACTCAACTTGCAAAAATTCTTTCTGATGAGCTTTTCAATGGAAATGATTCACTTATAAGGCTTGACATGAGCGAATATATGGAGAAATTTGCCGTTTCAAGATTAATTGGTGCTCCTCCAGGTTATGTTGGTTATGAAGAAGGAGGTCAGCTAACAGAAAAGGTTAGAAGAAAACCTTATAGTGTAATATTACTTGATGAAGTTGAAAAAGCCCACCCCGATATTTTTAATATGCTATTGCAGGTCTTAGATGAAGGAACCTTAACTGATAGTTTAGGTAGAAAAATTGATTTTAAAAATACCGTTATAATAATGACTTCCAACCTTGGAGCTAGGGAGGTTAAAGACTTTGGTAATGGTGTAGGTTTTGGAACCGAAGCACTAAAAGCTCAAGAATCAAAAAACATAAGAAATACAATAGAGAAATCCTTAAAAAAAGCATTTTCTCCAGAGTTTCTTAACAGAGTTGATGAAATTGTTATTTTTAATAGTCTAGAGAAAGAGGATTTAAAGAAAATTATTAATATTGAACTTCAAAATCTGTTAAAAAGAATAAAAGATATTGGCTACGATGTAAAAATATCATCAAAAGCAATTAATTTTCTCTGCGATAAAGGATTTGATAAAAAGTATGGTGCTCGTCCATTAAAAAGGGCAATTCAAAAATATGTTGAAGATTTATTAGCCGAAGAAATAGTAAAAACTAAATTAACTGTTGGAGATGCAATAAAGATAGACTGGGATGGAAAATCTGATAAATTAACAACGAAAAACAGTAAATAAGTTAGACAAAAAAATCTTCTAAAAGAACTTAAAAATCAATTCTTAAAAGAAAAATTCTTAGGTGGGTCTAATCCTTTCAGATGTTTTACAAAAAAATCCCATTTTCTTCTCATCATATAATTACTCAAGTCACCATAACCATGTCTTTTATTAGGAAATAATAATAAATCAAAGTCTTTATTAGCCTTAATTAAAGCATCTACAACTACCATTGTATTTGAAGGAGGAACATTGTCATCTAACATTCCATGAGCAATCAATAATTTTCCTTTTAAATTTTCAACAAGTAATTGATTTGCTTGAATATCATAATTAGTTTTTGTTGAATCAAAATCTGTTTTTCCATCAGAAGAATTAAGATTTAAAGGAGTTAATAATCCATGCCATTTCTCCCCCCAATCTGCTTCATAATTTCTGTTATCATGATTTCCTGAGCTGGATACAGCTACATCATAAAAATCAGGATATCTAAGTAAAGCTGCTGTCGATGCAAAGCCTCCACCAGAATGACCCCAAATTCCAACTCTTGATAAATCCATAGCTTTATATTTTTTTGAAAGCTGTTCTATGGTAGTAATATTATCTGGCAAACCATTATCACCCATATTTCCATAATAAGCATCATGAAACGACTTAGATCTACCAGGAGTCCCCATAGCATCTACACTAACTATTACAAAACCAAGTTCTGATAATGCTTGAAAATCTCTTCTAGCAACTACAAAGGAATAATTACCCACGCTTCCTGATTGAGGACCGGGATAAATATAATTTAAAACAGGATATTTATCATTTTCATTATAAAAACTAGGTACATACATTATACCAAATAAGTCTGTTTTATTGTCTCTAGCTTTTACTGAAAATTCAATGGGTTTTTGCCAGCCATTTCTTTCAAGTTCTGAAGAATTACTTGAAGATAATTCTGTAATTTTTTCACCATTTCTGTTTTTTAATATTGAAACTGGTGGATTAGAAGTTGTTGAATAGGTAGTAACAAAATAGTTCCAATCTGGAGATGGATTTATTTTATGAGTCCCTTTTTCAGGTGTAAGGCATTGTAAGCCAGTACCATCAAAATTAACTTTATATAAATAAACATGATATGGATTTCCATTTTCTTTCCCTCCAGCAGTAAAAATTAATTCCCTTTTTTCAGTATCAATATGCATTAGTTCTCTAACAAGCCATTCTCCTTCAGTAATTCTGTTTTTTAATTTCTTAGTTTTTAAATCATAAAGATATAGATGGCCCCAGTTATCTTTCTCTGAATACCATATATATTCATCTGAATCAAATAACACTTCCCAGTTTTCACCTCTAACTCCAGATTCATAATAAGTTTCTACATTTTCTTTAAAAATTGAGGAAATATTTCCTGTTTTAGAATCTGCAATTTGTAAATGAGCTTCTTTGTGATCTCTAGAAGAAGATATAAAAGCTAACTTCGACCCATCTTTATTCCACTGTGTATCTAACAATTCTCCTCCTCTACCTGCAATATGATCTGTAGTAGTTGATCGTTGAAAATCATTTTTCATATTAAGCCTAACAATATTATTGGATTTTATATCAATAATAATTCTTTCTATTTCAAAAATCTTATCATCTCCTGGAAGTGCGTATTTCCAAGCTTGTAATTTTGGATGACCAACATTAGTAGTTGTTAAATACATTTCTCCTACTCCCCTTGCGTCTTGTCTAAAAGTAGCAATTTTATCAGATTTTGGACTCCATTTCAGGACGGGACCCTTAGATTTAGTCCAACCTGCATTGTTAGTAGCGTATCCATAATTTTCTTTACCATCAAAAGTAAGTTGAGTTTTTTTGTTTGTACTTAAATTTCTAACCCAAAGATTATAATTTTCTATGTAAGCTGCCAATTTACCATTTGGAGATAAAAACTCATTTCCATTTCTTCTTGCATATGGTGAGGATTTAGTTCTCTTATTTTTTGAAATTGATTTTTTATTAGTTTTTAAATTAATTTGATAGTTTTCTATTTTATCTTCATGTTTAACTCCGTAAAAAAGAAAGTCTTCGTTTTCCCATTGTTGATAATTAAGAATGTCAAAAAAATATTTATTTAAATTTTTAGAAAAGTGTTTAGTAGCATTTTCATAATCTTTTACATCCAATGATGCATCATTATTTTGATTGCATGAGTAGAAAGAAAAAAAACTTAAGATTATTAATAAATAGATAATTTTTTTCATAATAAAATATTTAAAGGTCTAATTTAATAATTTTGTATAGACATAGTAATTCTTATCAAAAGAAAAGTTATCTGTATTTAAATTAATCTCTTTCCATTTTGATGAAGGATAAATTCTCTTATTTTTTTTACCTACAATTATTTCCATTGGCATTTCAAAACCATCTACAATCTTATTCCATCTATACTTTAATATTTCTTTTTCAATTTTATATTCCAAAACAGGTATTCTAATATCTCTTAAATATTGATTAAAAAATGGTTTTAAATCCATTTTCATCTTTTTAGCAATATAATTTTCAATTTGATAAGTATTAACAGTTTGATGGTAAAAATCTTTGTTTAATCCTCTTAAAATCTCTCTCCATTTATTATCATCACCTGTTAATTGTCTTAAAGTATGTAAAAGATTTGCACCTTTAGGATACATATCTCCAGATCCTCGTTTATTTACATTATAAGTGCCAATAATAGGTTTTTTATTACCTATTCCCCTCCTAGTTCCAATAACGTATTCAGATGAAGCTTGCTTTCCAATATGATAATCTAAAAAAAGATTTTCAGAATATGCTGTAAAACCTTCATGAATCCACATATCTGCAATGTCTATATATGTAATATTATTAGCAAACCATTCATGTCCAGACTCATGAATAATTATAAAATCAAATTTTAAACCCCAACCTGTTCCAGAAAGATCTCTTCCTAAATAACCTTTTTTATATTTATTTCCATATGTTACAGAGCTTTGATGTTCCATTCCTAAATAAGGAACTTCAACAAGCTTAAAACTATCTTCATAAAAAGGATAAGGTCCAAACCAATATTCAAATGCTTGCATGGTTTTAATAGCATCTTTGAAATGAATTTTTGCTTTTTCCAAATTATCTCTTAAAACATAATAATCCATATCTAAATCTCCTGACTCTCCTTTATATATCTCAGAAAAATTAACATAGTCAGCTATATTAATATTAACTCCATAATTATTTATTGGATTTTCAACTTTCCAATGATATGTTTTAGTATTTTCTTTTTCTTCAATATTTATCAATCTACCATTAGACACATTCATTAATCCATTTGGAACATTTACACTTATAAGCATTCCTTCTACTTCATCATACATATGATCCTTGTTTGGCCACCATACACTAGCGCCTAAACCTTGGCAAGAAGATGCTATGAAATGATTTCCATTCATATCTCTTTCCCACGATATACCACCATCCCAAGGAGCTCTAACTGCTTTTCTTGGTACACCCTCGTAATAAACTTTTATCTTTTGATTAGAGCCTACTGTTTGTTTATCTTTTAAAGTAATGAAATGTGCATTACCTACATGTCTTATTTTTAAAGATTGACCATTTTGTTCAGCTTTTGTTAACAAAAGAGGCGATTGTAAATCAATTTGCATTTCCTTATATGAATCCAAAACAGTGTAACTAATTTCATTGGATCCTGAAATAGTTCTTTTTTCAGGATTAACCACTATATCTAAATGATAATAAGTTAGATCCCACCATATCCTCTCCTTAGTAATAGACCCTCTTAATGTATCCTGGCTAGTAAATCCAGTTATTTCACCATTAATTTCTTGGCCATAAATTGAAGTCAAAATAAAAAAGGAAAAGAGGAATACTAAAAATTTATTATTCATAATATTTAATTGTAAAGTATATGATTTTCTACGTAATTTACACATAATTAAATTAAATATGAAAAAAACAATTCTCTATAAAGAACATGTTAAAAGAGGAGCAAAAATAATTCCATTTTCAGATTTTTTGATGCCCGTTCAATATGAAGGAATTAATGTCGAACATTTACATGTAAGAAATAATGTTGGACTTTTTGATGTTTCTCACATGGGTGAGTTTTTCTTAAAAGGCGAAAATGCCACCAATTTATTACAATTCATATGTACTAATGATATAACTAAAATTGTAGATGGTAAAGCGCAATATAACTGCATGACTGATGAAAATGGTGGAATAATTGATGACTTAATTGTATATAAGTTTAACGAAAAAGAATACATGTTAGTTGTTAATGCGGGTAATATTGAAAAAGATTGGAATTGGATTAAACTTCAAAATAAAAAATATAATAATGATCTAGAAAATAAATCTGATAAGATGTCATTATTAGCCTTACAAGGTCCAAAATCATATGATTTGTTAGAAAAAATAGTAGAATTTGATGTTAGATCTTTAAGTAATTACAGCTTTTTAAAAACTGAATTAAATAAACATAAAAATGTAATAATTTCAAGAACTGGATACACCGGTTCAGGTGGATTTGAAATATATTGTGATAATCATGATGCAATCAGTATTTGGGAAATTTTATTTGACATTGGTAATGAATTTGATATAAAACCCATAGGATTAGCTGCAAGAGACACCTTAAGGCTTGAAATGGGATATTGTTTATATGGAAATGAAATCAATTCCAATACAAATCCAATTGAAGCTGGATTAAAGTGGATTACAAAAACTGATAAAAATTTTATAGGAAAAAATCCTATTCTTAATTCAATTAATAATGGAACTGAAAAAAAACTTATTGGTTTCCAATTAGATGAAAGAGGAATTCCTAGAAAAAACTACCCTATATATGATGAAAAAAAGAATAAAATTGGAGTTGTTACTTCTGGAACTATGTCACCTTCAATAAAGAAAGGAATCGGTTTAGGTTATGTAAATACAAATAATTCAACATTAGGAACATCATTAAATGTAGAAATTAGAAACAAAATGGTTAAAGCTTCCGTTGTTAAAATTCCATTTGTTAAAATCTGATAAATAAAAATATGGGAAGGGCATTTGAATTTAGAAAGGCTAGAAAAATGAAACGTTGGTCCGTTATGGCTAAAACCTTTACTAGGATTGGTAAAGACATTGTTATGGCTGTTAAAGATGGTGGTCCATCTCCTGAATCAAATTCAAAATTAAGAGCTATAATCCAGAATGCTAAAGCTGCTAATATGCCAAAGGATAATATTGAAAGAGCTATTAAAAAAGCATCCGAAAAATCTTCAGAAAATTATAAAGAAATATTATTTGAAGGATATGGTCCATATGGTATTGCCATAATTGTTGAAACTACAAGTGATAATAACAATAGAACTGTTGCAAATATTAGAAGTTATTTTAATAAATATAATGGAAACCTAGGAACCGCAGGATCTGTAGAATTCATGTTTGATAGATTATGTCATTTTAAAATTAAAACAAAACTTGATATTGAAGAATTAGAATTAGATTTAATTGACTTTGGTGTTGATGAAGTAATTAGAGAAGATGATGCGATACTAATTTATTCCCCATTTGAAAACTATGGATTAATTCAAAAAGAATTAGAATCAAGAAAAATAGAAATTATATCTTCCGAATTTGAAAGGATTCCAAAACAATTAAAAGTGTTAAATGAAGACAAAAAAGAAGAAGTTAATATTCTGATAGAAAAGATTGAGGAAGATAATGATGTTCAAAATGTATTTCATAATATGTAATAAGTTTATGAAAATTGTTCCACTTTTCCTTTAACTCCTCTAAAAAACAGTTTTAATTTTTTAAAATCTTCCTCCATATTATTAGTAGGATAATAGGGTTTAGAAACTCTTGTACTTCTATCTTTAAAATTTAATGTTACACTAATAATTGGTACACCCGCTATTTTTGAGATATAATAAAAGCCTGTTTTCCATTTTTTAACTTTCTTTCTAGTTCCTTCAGGGGATATTCCAAGTCTGAATTGAGTATTATTTTTAAACATTTCTGATATAATATCTACAGTATTTGACTTACTTCCCCTATCTACTGGCTTGCCTCCCATCATTCTAAAAAAAAATCCAAAAGGAAATTTAAACAATTCTTTTTTTCCTATGAAATTGATTTCTTGATTAATAACTTTTCTGATAATTATAGCATAAATAAAATCTTGCCAATGTGTATGTGGACCCACAATAATAACACATTTTTTTGGAAGTTTAGAATCACCTAATATTTTCCATTTTAAAATCTTGTAAAGAAAAAATTTTGCGAATTTATGCATTAATTATTTTTCTAGCATTAATTAGATCATCCATTACATCAATACCCATTCCTTTATAGTTTGTATAAACCATTTTTATTTTTTTTCCTTTCTCAATATATCTCAACTGTTCTAATTTTTCAGATTTTTCAAGTGGAGTAGGTTCTGAATTATAAAAATCTATTAAACTTTGTTTTCTAAATGCATAAACTCCAATATGTTTAAAATATTTTATATTATCCTTAGATCTATTAAACGGAATTATTGATCTAGAAAAATATATTGCAAAATTTTCACTATCTACAACAACTTTTACATTATTTGGATTCTTTATTTCATTAGCTTTAATAGATTTCATAAGGGATCCTAAATCAATTTTTTTTTGATTATCATCATAAAATACTTTTATTAATTTTTCAAGACTTATTTTATCAATAAAAGGCTCATCTCCTTGAATATTTATTATTAAATCTGCATCTATTTTTGGAGCAAATTCTGCTATTCGATCCGATCCACAAGTATGTTGAATTGAACTCATATAAACATCTCCTCCATTATCATTTATTAAGTCATATATAACTCTTGAATCTGTTACTACGTATACTTTTTCAAATAATTTTGTGTTCAATGCGTTTTTATAGGTTCTCAATATTATTGGTATCCCGCCTAAATCCATCATTAATTTTCCTGGAAGCCTAACAGAATCTATTCTCGCTGGAATCATCGCTATAGTTTTCATAGACTAATTTTTTATAAAAATACATCTATATTTTTTATTAAAAACCAATTAAATAAAGTTTGCGTTCAGCCCTGGTTATTGCTGTATATAACCACCTCATATAATCAATATCTGGACCGTCTTTTAAATATGGCTTTTCAATAAAAACAACAGGCCATTGACCACCTTGTGCTTTATGGCATGTTATTGAATAAGAAAACTTCACATGAAGGGCATTAAAAAAAGCATTTTCTTTCGTTTTTAAGAACCTCTTGTATTTTGATTTTATATTAGAATAATCCTTTTGAATTTCCTGATATAAAAGATTAGATTGTTCATATGAAAGAGATGGCAAATCTGAATTCAAAGTGTTCAATATTATTGTAGTATCGAATGCTTCTACATCAAAATAATCAACCATTTTTATTTTTACTTCTGCAAATTGAAAACCATATAACTCTCTGATTCTATATATCTCTATTATTTCAATAATATCTCCATTTGCTAAGAAAGGTATTTCAGAATCCGGAGATGTCCAGAAATAATTGTTTTTTGTAATCATCAATAGATCTCCAACACAAACTTTATTATGATATGACAAAATTGTCTTTCTTATCTGCTGATTATATTGGTTTGCACGCTTATTAGAACGTACAATAATTATTGAGTTATCAATTCCAATTTCATTAAAAGTTGATTCAATTGATTCTTGAATTTCAAAACCATCCGACAGGTAAGTTATATCACTAAAATTTTTAAAGGAAAAGTCAAAATTATTATTAATTATATTATTTCTTATGACAGTTGCATTAAAAAGAATTCCTGATTCTTCTGTTTGACGCACAACATCACTGATTTCAAATTCATCAATATTTAAATTATAAGTGTTTTTTAAAAATTTAGAATCAAGAGCTGGACTAATAGTTTGATTTACTGGAGGTAATTGAGCAGTATCTCCTAAAAAAATTAATTTTGAATTAGATTTAAAATTGATGAAATCAATCACATCTTTTAATAAGGAATTTTTATTAAAAAGTTCTACAGAATTAGAAAAGTCTGAAATCATAGATGCCTCATCTATAATAAATAAAGTGTTTTTGCTCTTATTTTTTTTTAAGATAGATTTAAAATTTCCTGACTTATCCACTTTTGAATAATAAATTTTTCTATGAATAGTGGAAGCGTTTTTATCTGTATATTTTGATAATACTTTTGCTGCCCTTCCGGTTGGAGCTAACAAATAATAATTCATTTTTATAAAAGGTAAATTTTCAACTAAAGTTTTCATTAAAGCTGTTTTTCCAGTACCAGCATATCCTTTTAATAAAAACAAGTTACTACTACATTTATCAGATAAAAAATAACTTATATGCTGTAAAGCTAATGTTTGATCTTTTGTAGGATTAAATTTAAAATTCTTCAAAAGCAAATTGTTAAATTCTAATGAATTCATTGTATATTTTTATTTAAATAACCCTATTATTATTATTAACTTTTGAAAAAAAAAAAAAATTGTAGTTTTGCTTAAATATAATTAATTATACAATGGAATTCATATCAAAATACATGAGAATTATTAAGGGGGTTCTTTGGCTTCTTATAATAATTTTTGCCTACAAGGTTTACGGTTCAATTAAAGGACCTATTGATTTTAACGAAGTCAAAAATGAAAGATACTTAAAAGTAATTGATAGATTAAAGGATATTCGTAATGCTCAGATCGCCTATAAAAGTGTAAACGGTTTTTATTGTGATAATTTTGATAGTTTAATCAATTTTGTCGATACTGCTCAGTATACATTGATTCAAAAAAGAGATTCTAGTTTTTTAGAATATAATAGAACTTTCAGAATTGATATGTTGAAAGAAGTCATAGTAATTGATACATTAGGCTTTGCTTCAGTTAAAGATTCTTTATTTAGAAATTCTAACAGATACAAAAACATGGCTCAAGTACCTATTCAAGGAGTTAATGAAACTTTTAAGATCAAATCTGATATAATTGATAAAAATGGATATGGTATTCCTGTTTTTGAAGTACGAGTTTCAAAAGACATTGTTTTATTTGATCAAAATAAAGATCTTTTAAAGCAAGAAAAAGGATTAATGTCTGTTGATGGTGTAAATGGTCCTGATATTGTTTTAGGGTCGCTAACAGAGGTTAGTTCCAATGGTAATTGGCCAACAACCTATGATGCAATCGCAAGAAATTAAAATAGAGGCTAGTACTTTACTTACAATAAAGCTCAGTTCTTTTAACGCTACATTAGTTCTGTCAAATTCATTTGATGACAGTATAATTCAGTGTTTTAATTATAATTTCGATGAAAAAATCCCGCCTGAAAAGCTTTCTAAAAAATTAAATACAATTCTAAAAGAATCTGAAATAAATAAATCAGATATTATTAATGTAAAACTTATTATTTGTAACAAACTATCCTCATTAGTTCCTGGCAATCTTTTTGAGGAAAAACTAAGTTTAGAGTACTTAAAATTTAACTCTAAATTGCTGGAAAATGATTTTGCTGCCCACGATTTAATAGAAGAAATTGATGCAGTAAATGTCTATCTTCCTTATGTTAACGTAAACAATTACATATTAGAAAATTTTGGTTCTTTCGATTTCTATCATTATTCAACTTTATTAATTAAAAAACTTATTAAATATAATAAAGGAAAAGAGTCCTGTTTATATGCAAATTTGCAAGAAGAAGACTTCCAGGTATTAATAATTAAAAAAAATAAGCTTTTATATTACAATAATTTTGATTTTAATAAAAAAGAAGACATACTATATTTTTTACTTTTTGTTATAGAACAAAATAAAATAGATAGTAATAAATCTAAACTTTATCTAATTGGAAAAATAAATGTTAAAAGTGAAGCTTATTTACTAATTTCAAAATTTATTGATAATATAGAAATAATTGACTTTAAAGAAAATTATATTAATAAAGTTCATATGTTAGAAAATGATACAGAAATAGATTTTCTAATCATATGAGAATAATTTCCGGATTATATAAAGGAAAAAAAATTCATGCTCCAAAGAACCTTCCTGTTAGGCCAACTACAGATCAAGCAAAAGAAGCATTATTTAATATTCTTAATAATAATTTTTATATAACAGATACTATTATTCTTGATATATTCTCTGGAACAGGAAATATAAGTTATGAATTTGCTTCAAGAGGTTCAAAACACATAACTAGTGTAGATATTAATAATAAATGTATAAATTTTATAAAGTCTGTTTCAAATGAACTTTCATTTAATCTTAAGACAATTAAAAGTGATGTTTATAAATTTATAAAATCATGTAATTTAGATTTTGACATAATTTTTGCTGATCCCCCATACAATTTTGAAATCGAAAAATATGAAAAATTAATTTCATTAATTATTAAAAAAAACTTATTAAAAAATGATGGGTTACTTATAATTGAACACTCAAAAAATATTTCATTAAAAAACTCTAAAAACTATTCTGAATCTAGAGAATATGGTAGATGCTGCTTTAGTTTTTTTAAATCATAAAATACTTTATTCCAGTCTTTTACATATTATAATATAAACTTTTAGATTAAATATCAAGAAAAGCACTAATTGGCTTATGATCAGATAATTTTTGATTGTAAGTTTCAAAATATTTTGGCGAAATTGAATGAGAAATAAAGATATAATCTATCCTAATTGGCATAAACTTAAAATCATACGTAGAACCAAATCCATAACCTTTTAATTCAAAAACATCACTCAATTTATTTTTAATTTCTTTATAAACAAATGAGTGTTGAGTATTATTCAAATCTATAGCCAAAATAACTTTATATGGAGATTTTACTATATGATTAATTAAAGTATTTGACTGTTCCTTTTGAGCTATATATGCTAACTTAATCTTATTGACAACTTTTTTGAATGAAATTAAATCTGCCTTAAGATTTAATAAATCTACCTTAAATGACTCAAAATGAGCATTATAAACTCTTATAGTGTCTTTCTTAATTACTAAATCAACAAAAATCGCATTGTTAATTGAATTATCGAACTCAACAATACCCTTATTATAGATCTGATAGTCTGTATGAATAGATTGACCCACATTATTTCCTGAAAGATGGATGTGTTTATTTTTAAAATTCTCTAGTAAATATTGATAATCTACATGGTATTCTTGCAATGCCAATAGATCTGGTTTATTATTTGATAAAAATTCTTTAGTATTTAATGGAATATTATCGTTTTTAATCCACTTATAATGATTAAATAACCTTGCATTAAAACTCATTATATGAAAACCCTCTTTATTATTTGTATCTGTATTCCCTATTTTGTAAAAGTAGAATGAGTTGTAAAAGAGAAGTGTTAAAACAATTATAGGCAACAAAACTCTTATATCAATTTTTATTAACCAGTAAACTAAAAAACATATATTTATCAGATATATGATTGGGAATAAAAATGTAAGAAAAGAAAAAGTCGAAAATATTGGATGATAATAATAATTTAGAATACCACAAATTAAGATTAATAGAGAGTTGAAGAGGTTTATGAGAAACAACAGTTTTTTAAAAAAACCTCTATTGTAATATAAAAATCTCAATTTTCACCTGCTTTAAAAAGCGTTTCCTTTTCGCCTTTTGTTAAACTATCATAGCCTGATTTACTAATTTTATCAAGAATTAAATCAATTTTTTGCTGATCTACTGCTTCTTTAGAAGGTTTCCTAAAATTATCTCTCTTATAAACCTTTCTAACTTTAGATTTCTTTTTAAGAAATCTTTTTAGATAATTTAATAAATTAATAACCCATTTTCCTAAATCATTTCCTTTTTTCAATTGATTATTATAGTAGAATCCCCATGCAGCTCCTCCAAGATGAGCTAAATGTCCACCTGCATTACTAACTGGGATTTGAATCAAATCCATAATTATAATTAACAGAGCTATATAAACAATTTTTACATCAAAAATTATTAATCTAAAGGTATAAGACGGCATATGAGAAGTTAAAAAAACAAATACTGCAATTGCTCCAGCTGATGCTCCAATCATAGGAGGTTTTAAACCTTGAAAAACAGGAAAAATATTGTAGCTAATAAGATAAGTACAAGACCCACATAATAGACCAATAATAAATATTTTTATAAACTTTTCTTTGCCAAAAAGATCTAAAACTACTCTTCCAGCAAAATATAGAATTATCATATTTCCAATTAAATGCCATAGATCTGCATGAAAAAAACCATAGGTTATTAATGACCATGGTTTATATATTAATTCATATAATGATGGAGAAACTTGAAAATAATCAATAATAGAAAATGAATTAATATCAAATAAAAATAAAAATGTATTGATTAAAAAAGGAAAAGCGAAACAAATAAGCATCCAAACTATGGTTTGTCCCAAAACATCTAAATTGTTATACTTATATTTTAAGCTACTTATCAATTCCATCTGTTTCTATTAAATTGATTTCTTTTCCAAAACCAAACCATTAAAAAGCCAGATATTGCTCCTCCAACATGTGCAAAATGAGCAATTGGCCCTAATGAAAAAGATGAAAAACCGAAAAAAAGATCCATTAAAATTAATCCGGGAACTAAATATTTTGCTTTTATAGGAATAGGAGGAAACAAAAGCATTAATTCAGAATTTGGAAATGAAAAAGCAAAAGCTACTAATATTCCGTAAATAGCTCCAGAAGCTCCAATTAATGAAGAATTATATGCAGAATATGCTGAAGTGAGACTTTCTTCGTCAACATGTTGTAAAATAGCTGTATTATAAGAGCCTGAAGATAATATTTCTTTGAAAGATTGAAAAGACAATCCGTTTGAGTTTAAAAGAGAAAAAACAGATTGAATTTCCAGATGATAAACAAGTAACTGTAATCCAGCCGCACCTAAACCTGCAGAAAAATAAAAGAATAGAAATTTCTTTCTTCCCCACATTTTTTCTAAAGGAGAACCAAACATCCATAAGCCAAACATATTAAAAAGTATATGATAGAAGTTTCCATGCATAAACATATGTGTAATCACTTGAGTAATAATAAATTTGTCGTTTTTAAAATAATGAAGAGCTAATAAATCATTGCTTATTCCACCTAAAAATTGTGCACCAATAAAAAATAATATATTGATTACAAGAAGGTGTTTTATAGTTTCAGGAATATTTCTCATTTAAAAAACATCTTATTTATAGATTCAATTGGAATCACTTTAAAAATCATTTTCTTAAAAGGAGAAATATTAGGATCTTTACAGGCAAACAAATCATGAACAAGAGATTCTTGTTCTTTATTCTCCAATTTAATTCCTGATTTTATTGATGAGCATTTAGATAAAACCTTAGCCATATAATCATTCAAACTATCACTGTTTTTTTTATAGTCTGATATTTCATTATCTATCAACTCTCGAAAAATTTCATCAATCTGATCTTCTAAGAAAACAGGATGAATTGCAGAAACTTCGATTTCATTTTTATTAAACTTATTAAAATTAAAACCTAAATGAATTAAAGATTTTTTTAAGCTTTTAAGCAATCTAATTTCTTCAGAATTTAAATCTAATTTCAATGGGAAAATTAAAGTTTGTGATAAGTTATTATCTTGAGAAAGTTCTTTCAAAAATTTTTCATAAAGTATTCTTTGATGAGCTCTCTTTTGATTAATAAATACGATACCTGAACTGTTTTTTGTAATAATATAAGTATTATTTAATTGAAAAGCAGAAAAAGAAATAGAGCTATTTAAATCACCTAATACATTTTCAAAAGAAGATTCTTTTTCAAAAGAAGATTCAAGATTTACCTCGATATCCTTTGCAGAACCTGTAAAAACATCGAAAGGATTAAATGATTTATTGAAATCAACTGAAGGAGGATTTCCTCCTTTATCTTTATATCTGTATGGAGTGTTTAAATTAACGTTATTTTCAAAATCAATTGAAGGGGATATATTAAATTGCCCAAGACTATGTTTTATTGAAGACCTAAGTATAGCATAAATAGACTGATCATTGTCAAATTTTATTTCTGTTTTATTGGGATGAATATTAACATCAATAGAATCATTTGGAACATTAAAAATTAGAAAGTAAGAAGGATGATGGTTTTCAAAAATTAAACCTTCATAGGCAGACCTAACAGCATGATGTAAATGGGAATTTTTTATAAACCTATTATTTACAAAAAAGAATTGGGAAGTTTTTGTCTTTCTAGAATATTCTGGTTTAACAATAAAACCATTTATTTCAGCAATTTCTGTACTTTCTTTGATTGGAACCAATTTTTCCTTAGTAGATTTTCCAAAAACCCTAATAATCCTTTCTTTAAAAATAGATTTTTTTAAATTAAAAATTTCATTGCTATTATTAATGAAAATAAAACTAATTTGATGATTTATTAGAGAAACCCTGTGAAATTCATCAATAATATGTCTTAATTCAACATTATCGGATTTTAAAAAATTTCTTCTAGCTGGAATATTATAAAATAAATTTTGAACAGACACAGAAGTACCCTTTTTACATAAAACTTCACTTTTACTAACAAGTTCACCACCATTTACCTTGATTTCATTACCAATATCTTTTTTTGAATCTTTATTTGAATTAATCGTAAGATGAGAAACAGATGAGATACTTGATAAAGCTTCTCCTCTAAATCCCATTGTGTTTAAATCAAATAAATCTTTTGAATTTCTAATTTTTGAGGTAGCATGTCTTAAGAAGCACAAATTTATATCTTCTTTACTCATACCTGAACCATCATCAATAACTTGAATAAGGGTTTTTCCAGCGTCTTTAATTATAAGTTTGATTGTTTGTGCACCTGAATCTACTGAGTTCTCTAAAAGCTCTTTAACAACAGACGAAGGTCTCTGAACCACCTCTCCTGCCGCAATTTGATTTGCCACATTCTTGGGAAGTAATTTTATAAGACTACTCATGAAAAGAATTAAATAAAAATAGATAAATCAAAATCTATAATAAATAGAAAAATTAGAATCAATGCCAATACAATTAAAAAAATACTCTTTGAAAAAGATCTATTTGCTCTATTTCTTTGTAAAATTCTTTCTTCTTTCCATTTTGATGCAATATCAGCTGAACTTCTTCTGTTCCGTTTTTTTGTATATACAGAATCAAATTGATAGATAGCTTCATTAGAATTATCTTTATAATACCTAGGATTATAATTAAATCGCTTATTTTTTCCTAATTTAAATAGAGTAACTTTCAATTGAATAAAAATTTAGTACAAAAGTACAAAAATGAGGATATAATTTCTGTTCAAAGATCTACTAGGAATCATTATCTTTACACAAGATGAAAAACGAAAATATTGTTGTTCTAAAAGAATTACTTTTTAGAAAAAAAAACATTGTTATTATTCCTCATACAAATCCTGACGGAGATGCTATAGGTAGTTCTTTAGCGCTTATGCATTTATTAAATTCAATTGATCACAATTCAACTGTAATAAGCCCAAATAAAGCCCCATACTTTTTAAAATGGTCTCCTGGTTTTGAAAATATAATATATTTTGATTCTGACAAGAACTCTTGTTTAAAATTAATTGAAAATGCTGATCTGATTTTTACTTTAGATTTTAATGATCTTGATAGAATTGGAGAAATGAGCAAATATGTAGATTCATCTAATGCAAAAATTATTCTAATTGACCATCATTTAAACCCAAAAGATTATGCTGATTTAGTTTTCTCAGATATAGAAATTGGATCTACTTGTGAATTGTTATTTGAATTAATTATTGAACTAGGACATGAAAAAAACATAGATTCTAATATTGCATCATGTTTATATCTAGGAATGATGACAGATACTGGATCATTTCAATATTCAAGTGTTACAAGTAGAACCCATGAAATTATATCTAAACTAATCCAAAAAGGAATTAATCAAAGTGACATTCACAATAAGGTATATAACAACTCCTCTATCAGCAGATTAAAAGTTTTAGGCTCTGCATTAAGTAATTTAAATGTTCTAAAAGAATTAAATACTGTATATATGTATTTAAAAAGAGATGATCTTAAAAAATTTGATTTTCAAAAAGGAGATTCTGAAGGAATAGTTAATTATGGATTATCTTTAAAAAATATAATTTTTAGTGTAATGTTTATTGAAGACATTAATGATGAAAATAATATAAAAATCTCATTTAGATCTCAAGACGGCTTTTCATGCAATGAATTTGCAAATAAACATTTTAATGGAGGAGGACATGCAAATGCTGCTGGAGGAAGAGATGATGGCCCAATAGAAGAAACTATCCATAAGTTTAAAAAATTAATTAATAAATATAAAGACAACCTTACTACTAATAAATAAAATGAAAAAATATTTACATATTACAAATATCCTATTAATAACATTATTAATTTCATGTGCCAATTCTCAATCAAAACTAAGCAAAGGACTTTACGCTGAAATTAAAACAAACAAAGGGGATATAATGGTTAATCTAAATTTCAAAGAAACACCAATTACAGTTGCAAATTTTGTTTCTCTTAGTGAAGGAAAAAATAAAGAAGTAAGTACAGAATATTATAAGAAAAAGTATTATGATGGTTTAATTTTTCATAGAGTAATAGACAATTTTATGATTCAAGGTGGCTGTCCTCAAGGTACTGGAATGGGAGATCCAGGATATAAATTTAAGGATGAATTCAATGAAAATTTACTCCATGATGGACCTGGGGTTTTATCAATGGCCAATTCTGGACCAAATACTAACGGAAGTCAGTTCTTTATAACGCATAAAGAAACTCCCTGGCTAAATGGAGGTCATTCAGTATTTGGAAAAGTAATAGGTTCAACAGGAATGGAAGTTGTAAACTTGATTAAGCAAAACGATACCATTGAAAACATTTCCATAATAAGAGTTGGTAGAGAAGCAAGATCCTTTAAAGCTTCAAAAATATTTTCAAATTACTTTGAGGAAGATAAAATCAATAAAGAGAAAAAAATAGCTTTACTGAAAAATATAAAGCTAGGTAAAAGTATAGAACATAAAACTAAAAAGTCTATGTCTATTTCTACCAATTCTGGATTACAATATATTAAAACCTATACAAGCAATGGTCCCAAAGTTGACCCAAAGAAAGCTATTATGACCCATTACGCAGTTTATTTTGAAGATGGATCACTTTTAGACACTAGTATTCTTGAGGTTGCAGAACAATATGACATTGTAAATTTGAAGAAAAAAAACGCAGGAGGATATACACCACTAGAATCTAGAGTTGGACCTGATGATGCGTTTATCCCAGGTTTTAAAGAAGGCTTAAGACTGTTAAATGTTGGAGATAAAGCAATTATTTATATTCCATATTATTTAGCATGGGGTGAAGTTGGAAGCGGATCAATGATACCGCCTAAATCAAATGTAATATTTGAAGTTGAAATTGTAGAATTAAAGTAATCTAAAAAAGGAATGTTTAAATCTAATACACTTCCTTTTTTTAAAAAAAACCTAATCTCTTTTCTTTGTTTATTTGTAATTATTTTTCTTCAGATAATTAAAAAAGATCCTATTTTAATAGAGAACTATTACAGTACATCATTCTACAAAATTAGCTCTGAGATACCTCTTTATCTTTTTGGAAAAATACCTTTTTCATTCGGAGACATATTATATTTAACTATACCAATTATATTGTGGTTAATAATAAAAAATAATAATACCAGAAGACAAAATCTAAAAAATATTTTTCATTTTATAGCTACATTATATATAGTGTTTCAATTTCAATGGGGTTTAAATTATTATAGGACTACTCTCAAAACAAAACTATCTATTGAAGATAAATATGAACTTAGCTCATTAATTAAAGTAACAGATCTATTTATTACAAATACAAATAATATTCATAAAAAACTATCTAACAGTGATACTTTACCAGTATTATTTGATTATAAAATTAATAATCAGCTATATCTAGAATCTATAGAAGCAATTAAAACATTAGAGAAAGAAAACATAACTAATGATAAAGCCCCTATAATTAGTGTTAAAAAATCCTTGTATAGCACTCCCCTTTCCTATATGGGCTTTAGCGGATACATAAACCCTTTTACATTAGAGGCACAAATAAATACAAATACACCCAAAATATATCTCCCAACAACCATATGTCATGAAATTGCACATCAAATTGGATATTCAGCTGAAAATGAAGCTAATTTTATTGGAATAATGGCTGCTATACATTCCAAAAATAAATTTTTTTCATATAGTGGTAATATATCCTCTCTAAAATATTTATTAAATGAACTTTATAAAACAGATAAATTAAAATTTGATGAATTATTTATTAAAGTTAATAGAGGGGTAATTGAAAATATAAACCAAGCTAATAAACAACTGGAACAATACAAAAATCCTTTGGAACCCTATTTTAAAGATTTTTATGGATTATTTTTAAAGGCTAATAACCAAAAGCAAGGTATTAAATCTTATAATATGGTAGTTAGCCTTTTAGTTAATTACTACTCTAGTCAATAATTTTTGGAGATCCTATGTTTTCTAAATATTGAATTTTAGATTCTACATCTCTAATAAACTTCTCTATTAATGGTTTTAACCCTTCCCACTGTTCTCTAGCAATTTCAAAACTATTCATATGATGCTTTGTGGGGCCATATGAATTTCCATAAAAACTTCTTGTTGCTATTGAAATTCTTTGAGAAATTGTAGGATTATCTTTTTCACCAATCTCTTTCTTAGAATTGTTTCCATTAATTAACACATCAATAGAATTCTTTTGATTGTTTAATTTTTGAATATCTGAACTTAAATCAGAATTTATTTCATCGATATATCTCAATGCTTGTTCAAAATTAGATAACTTTTTCTTTGATTTATCATATTTATCATAAACCAAACTAGACTCTTTATCAAAATCAATAAGTTTTACAATAAATTCATCTATCTCATCTTCAAGTGGATTTTTTAGTACATTTTTTCTAATTCTCTTTACAGTAAATTTTTTATCATTTGTAACTCGATTTAATTTTCCATTTTTTGATTCAATTAAACCAACAGTATAATTTCCTGGTTTAACTGGAATTGATGTTTGATAATTCTTTGATTTTGAACTCAATGCTGATACTAATGGTTTTGAAAGCCCCCAAGAAACTCTATTTACACCTTTATTAGTAGTTCCTTTAATTCTATCAATTAGAGCACCTTTATCATTTCTGATTTCTAAGATTATTTTTGGATTATTTTTAGATTCTTCTTTATCAAGTTGATTCCAACCAGGAAATGGAATGTCTTTTTTTAGTTTGTGCAATTCCTTTTCTTTTTTCTTTCTTTCATCTTTTACGGACTTATAAGAATCAGGCAAATTATATGTAAATATAGCTCCATATGGAGGGTTTTTAGAAGTAAAGTATGATGCGCCTTGGCTTGATGTGCCTGAGTTAATTGGATTATACTGTAGAGCTGCTTTTACATCAAATAAAATAAAATTTCTACTATTTTCCTTATTTAAAGATCTTAGCGGAGAATAATCATCTAAAACATAGAAACCTCTACCAAAAGTAGCTAAAACCAAGTCATTTTCTCTTTTTTGAATAGCTAAATCTCTAATAGAAATAGTAGGTAAACCATTTGAAAATTTAATCCATTTTTCTCCTTGATTATTTGAAAAATACAGACCATATTCAGTTGCTAAAAATAATAGATTAGGATCTATATGATCTTGCACAATCCTCCACACTAGTGTTCCTTTAGGCAAACCATTAACTATAGGTTTCCAAGATTTTCCTCCATTTATACTTTTATATAAATAAGGATTGTAGTCTCCAAACTTATGATTATCTAAAGCAACATAAACAACATTTGTATCATGAAGATCTGCTTTTATATCATTAACAAAAGATGTTTTAGGAACATTTGGTAATTTATCAACAGAAATTGAAAACCAATCTGTACCATTGTTTGTTGTAGAATGAATCAAACCATCATCAGTTCCAACATATATGTAGTTTTCATCCAAAGGTGACTCCGATAAAGAGGTAATTGTATTATAAGTTGACATAGCATACACATCCCAAGCAGCATCCCAACTCTGTTTTTTTCCCATAATAGGTAATGACATTCTTTCTTGATTCAAAGTTAAATCCCCTGAGATAGCAGACCAACTATCACCCCTATCGTCAGACCTCCATACTCTTTGAGAACCAAAATACAAACGTTTAGGATCATGAGAACTAACTAAAATCGGAGAATCCCAGTTAAATCTTTCATATTGTTCATCTAATCCTGAGTAAGGCTTAATAAATACTGCTTCGCCTGTTGTTCTATCTACTCTGTGGATATTTCCTTGCTGAGATTGTGCATATACTATATCAGGATTACCTGGTTCTGTTGCTGGTTGATGACCATCACCTCCTAAAAGAACAAACCAGTCATTATTTGTAATTCCATTTGATCGAAATGTTCTACTGGGACCACCTTGAGAGTTATTATCTTGTGTTCCACCATAAATGTTATAAAAAGGATAGGTATCATCTAGTGCTAGTTTATAAAACTGGGTTATTGGAAGGTTATTTACAAACTTCCAACTTTTAGTTTCGTCAAAAGACTCATAGATGCCTCCATCAGAGCCAACTAACAAGTAATTTGGATCACTTTTTTTAAAGGTCATTGAATGATTATCTGAATGCTTATTACTTTCATTCATAGTGTAAAAAGTTCTTCCACCATCATCAGAAACCTGAACTCTAACATCCATTAAATAAATTTTATCAAAATGATGAGGAGAAGACACCAATTCTTGGTAATAATGTGGGCCGGTTCCACCTGAAACTGTATCAGACATTTTTTTCCAGCTTTCCCCCCCATTTGATGATCTATAAACTGCCCCTTTACGTCGATCCAGTTCAATTGCAGCATATAAAACATCAGGATTAATTTCGGAAATAGCCAAACCTATTTTACCCATATTTCCACTAGGCAATCCAATCTTTAATTGTTTCCATGAATCTCCACCATCAATACTTTTATAAATCTTAGTTCCTGGTCCTCCACCAATATAAGAAGCTACATTTCTATGTCTTTGCCATGTAGCTGCATAAATGACATTCTGATCTCTATTGTCAACAACAATATCTGTAACACCAGTCCATTGATTTACTTTTAAAACAGATCTCCAATTATTTCCCCCATCAGCTGATTTGTACAGGCCTCTTTCACCTCCAGATGACCACAATGGACCTTGAGAAGCAACTAATATTGTATTTGAATTATCTTTATTAACTATAATTTTAGAAATATGTTCTGATTTATTAAGGCCTTTATTTTCCCAAGTTTTTCCTCCATTGTATGAAACATAAACTCCTTTACCAATTCCAACATGTCTTCCACCTACATTTTCCCCAGTTCCAAGCCAAACAGTATCATTATTATTTGGATCAATCGTAATACTTCCTGTAGAATAAAAAGATTGATCATCTGTTAACGGTATCCAAGTGGTACCGGAATTAGAAGTTTTCCATGCTCCTCCAGAACCTACTGCAACGTACCATTCATTTTCATTTGATGGATTAATTGCAATATCTGCTATCCTTCCAGACATAAATGCAGGACCAATACTTCTAAACTTTAGTCCGGAGTATAAAGAAGCTTCATTGTTTGTCTCCTTTTTAGTTTTTTGAGCATGTGAAAGTGTAAAAAATAATGTTAAAATTAAAGCTAGGGTATATCTTAAAGAAAAATTCATAATAAATAAGTTTTTTGGAATTACATAAATATAATTAATAATATCGGTTTTTTCATTTTAACTTAGCCAAGTGTCAAAAAAAATAAAAACATTTAATTCAGTTGAAATTATGGATATTGGTTCAAAAGGACAATCAATAGCTAAAAGTTCTGAAGGAATTGTAATAATGGTTAAAAATGGAGTTCCAGGTGATATTGTTGATATAAAAACTTATAGAAAAAAGAAAAATTATTTTTTAGGCAACATAACTAAATACCAATCTTATTCAAAAATAAGAGTAGAACCAAAATGTGAACATTTTGGCACTTGTGGAGGTTGTAAATGGCAAAACATGATTTATGATTCACAAACTCAATTTAAAGAAAATAAAATAAGGCATACATTTAAAAAAATATTTAACAATATAAAAATTGATCCAATAATCAAATGTAAAGAAGAGTATTACTATAGAAATAAATTAGAGTTTTCATTTACTGAAAACCGTTGGCTTACAAATAAAGAAATTAATAGTAAAGAAAAAGAAATTGAAAAAAGAGGGATTGGTTTTCATATATCTGGTATGTGGGATAAAGTAGTGGATATAAAAAATTGTCATTTGCAATCTGATCCTTCAAATAAAATTAGATTATCTGTAAAAGAGTATGCTATTAATAATGATTTTTCATTTTATAATTCTAGATCTAAAAAGGGTTTATTAAGAAATTTAATAATACGAAACACTAGTTTAAATGAGTTTATGGTTATCATTCAATTTTTTGAAAAAAATACAGAAAAGATTAAATCAATACTTAACCATTTAAAAATTTCATTTCCTGAGATCAAGTCTATTCAATACGTGATTAATAACAAAGAAAATGATTCAATATATGATAGAGATATTAAATTGTTTTATGGAGAAAAATTTATAACAGAAATTATAGATAAATTGAATTTTAAAATCTATCCTAAGTCTTTCTTTCAAACAAATATTAATCAAACAATTGAACTTTACAAAACTGTTAAAAAGCTAGCAAATTTAAAAGGAAATGAAATAGTGTATGACTTATATTCAGGTTTAGGAACGATTTCTCAATTTATCTCAAAAAAAGCAAAAAAAGTAATTGGAATTGAAAGCATTAAAGAAGCTGTTCAATCAGCTAAAGAAAGTGCAATTGAAAATAAAATAAACAATGTAGAATTTGAAGTTGGAGATATAAAAAATATTTTTACTTCAAAGTTTGTAAAAAAACATGGTGATCCTGATTTAATTATAACTGATCCTCCAAGAGATGGAATGCATAAAGATGTAATTAAAGAAATTTTAAAATTGGAAACTAATTTAATTATATATGTAAGCTGTAATCCATCTACTCAATTAAGAGACTTAGAAAAATTACAAGAAAAGTATACTATTAAAAAAATACAACCTGTAGACATGTTTCCTCATACCGATCATGTAGAAAATGTTGTACTTTTGAAAATTAATAATTAGTTATTTTATAAAATTGAAAAAAAGCATAATCCTATTTTTTATAAGCTGTATAATTCTTTCATGTGAGCCAGATGATATATGTCTTTCATCAATTCCTGATACTCCAAAACTTATTATTGTTTTTTATGATGAATCTTCAGGTCTAAAAAAGGAAGTTACAAATCTTAAAATCCAAGGATCTAACAATGAAAAAATTTATCAATTTAAAACAACTGATTCAATTGCCGTACCATTAAAAAACCTAGAAAAAATAACCAACTATTCTTTTGTAAAAGATTTTAAAGAAAATGTAGATAATTCAGGTAATAATGACAACATATTAATTAACTATCAATACAATCATATTTATATAAGTAGAGCATGTGGTTATTTTTCAAACTATGATTTAAATCAAATTGTTATTGAAAATGACAATCTTAATTGGATTATTAAATCAGAAATAATGAATTCAGCAGTTAAAGACGAAAAAGTTATACATGTTAAAATATTTCATTAATATATTATTTATAGCTTGTAGTATAACAGGGTTCTCACAAGAAGACATTGCATTAGATAGCATTCCAACAAAAACTACATATGGAATAAAAATAGGTTTAGATATTAGTAAACAAATTAGAATGTTAACTGAATCAAATTATAAAGGCTTAGTATTTACTGGAGATTATAGAATTCTTGATAGGTTATTTATAGCTGCTGAATTTGGAAGTGAAGAAAAAAAAACAATTAATGAAGTATTAGATTTTGATACTGATGGGACTTTTCTAAAATTAGGTGTTAATTATAATGTATACAATAACAGAAAAGGATTAGATAATGAAATATATGTTGGATTCAGGTACGGTATTGCAAAATTTAATCAAAAACTGAATTCTTATACTATCCATGATCTGGATCACTATTGGGATCAAAACAATGTAAATAGTATTACTGATTTTAAAGATCTAACAGCTAGTTGGTTTGAATTAGTATTAGGATTTAATGCTGAAATTCTAAAAAACACTTATATGGGTTTAAGTTTAAGATTAAATAGACTATTAAACCAAAAAAATCCTGAAAATTTTAGCAACCTATATATACCTGGATTTAATA
>ERZ1047985.149-NODE-149-length-58708-cov-25.095818_pt1 | contig 58708 bp, 48 predicted proteins | sample MGYA00383097_ERZ1047985 | MGnify/ENA primary metagenome ERZ1047985 (study PRJEB29581, sample SAMEA5548367) | metagenome | biome: marine; feature: coastal; material: water | depth 50 m | study: Short-term variability in the microbial, nano- and picoplankton...
TTGATAGATGCGGTAATAATTGAATACTGCTTAATGCGCATTATTTGTTTTTCGAAGTCGATCAGACGTTCCCTGTTTACCTCTAACTGAAAGCCCTGCTGATCAGTTTCTGGTAAAGCACAGGCGCAAGGCGCTCCAGAATAGCGATAAACATTGCGTCTCGGCCCACGAGAATCTGTGCCTTGTTTTTTATGACTCCCATCAGAATTTTTTCAGCAGCTTGGTCCGAAGTGAGATTCGCCATGCTCTCAAATGTAGCAGTAATTTCCTCTTTGGTAGGTGCAGCATTGTCTGGAGCGACGTAGCGTGAATCCCTGACGATGTTGGTTTTTACGCCACCGGGTTGAACACAACTGACATTAATATGTGTTTTCTCAAGCTCCATTCTCAATGCATATGTGAAGCCCCGGACTGCAAATTTTGATGCGTTATAGGCAGATTGTGATGGCACCGCAATGGTACCGAAGATACTTGACGTATTAACAATATGGGCCTCTTCAACTTTTTGCATATGCGGCAGAAAAGCCTTAGAACCGTAAACAACGCCCCAAAAATTGATATCCATTAGCCAATTAAAATCTTGATAGGTCATGTGCTCAACATTATCTGTGAGCGACACACCGGCATTGTTAAACACAAGATTGACCCGATTGTGATCACGAACGGCATCGTCAGCGAATGTGTATACCGAATCCTTGTTTGATACGTCGACGATATAGGTAGTGACGTCCACGTTGTAGTTCCTGCAATCTTTTGCAGTTTCTTCAAGTGCGCTTTCGTTGATGTCAGCTAAACCGAGGTGACAACCGCGGCTGGCTAGGGATTTTGCCAGCGCTCGACCCATGCCAGATCCGGCGCCAGTGATGGCAGCGACCTTGTTGTTGAATGATTTCATTTTGACTGTTGGCCTTTTACGGGATGGTAACCTCTGAGTGTCCTTACGACTGCTTGGCAATAGTAATTCGCTGATCTCCGATGCGTTGGGTAATTCTTTTGATGTCAAAATATTCGAGAATCTCAATACACAGGTTGCGACCTATCTGTGTCACATCACGGTATTCCTTGACTGAAAATTTACCGTCGGCATTTAAACGAGATGTTTCGTGGACGTGTAGCTCCAGTTGACTGATACCTTCTGGAAGAAAATATCGATTGGATACGGGCTTGATCAGATATCCTAGTTTTGTGAGTTCACTTAATAATTTTTCGAGCGCACGCGGTGGAAGATTCAGTGTCTTTGCTAAGTCGTGAACGACAGGGGGACGGATGGGGTCCGATTGTAAAATCGGTTCAACTTTTTCCCACAGTTTAGCAGCAGCACTGGACATCTCTGCCCGATGCCCAGACAAGCCATACAGCCCATTTGCAAAAGACCACTTTTCTTTCGCAACCAGACTGTTTGCCGCCAATGTTGCGACACCAGCGGAAAGTTTGTTGCTGATCATCGAGCTAATTTGGCTAAGCGTTGCTCCGTTTTTCTGTTTGTCATTATTGAGCAGCGACTGAAGTTTTTCCGACATTGATGAGGTTAAATTCTTTAGATTTTGATCGCTAATTAACTGATCATCCTCTGATAAGTAGATCTGGTCACTCGAAGCTTTTTCGAGTGTGGCTATTGGCTTTCCCGTTTGATGAATCAGACCAAGGTGCTCTTCAATTTCTGATTTTGTGAAATTAAAAGCGTTCTCGATCGTCGAAATAGGAACACCGAGAGGGTTGGCATCGATTGAGCTTTTGAGCGTGATATCGACGTGCCGCGAGTCCCAGGCTGTTTTTATTTTACTCAGCAGCGCAACACGATCGGGCTTTGCTCTGCCGCGAACGACCGAGACAGGATCAAGTACAAAGCCGCCGCCGAGTGTTCTCTCGGCCGCTTGATCTCTGATAATAATACTATCTCCGACACAAAGATTAAGCGGCTCGGTAAGCACCAGTTGGGCGAGCCCGGTTGTACCCGGTGCAATTGCTGTCGAATCCAACGTTGCTACCCGGCCCCGGGTGTGGCTCGCGGCGAAGTGTACATGCACGGAAGTCCAGTGCTTCAGTGATCTTGCCTCATCTGGCAAAATATGAAGGGCGATGTCGCATCGCTCGGTTTCTCTTTTGTCAAGCTTCGTCGAGAGGTGACTGCCCCGATGTATATCTGTCTTTTCAAGCCCCTGAGCCGATATGTTGATCGCGCATCGGTCTCCTGCACGACCCATGTCAGACGGTTTGTTCTGCCGATGAATACCTCTGATGCGTGCGATGTGCTGCCCTGGGTTGATGAGCACTTGATCACCTACAGACGCTTGTCCGGCAAGCACTGAGCCGGTGACGACCAGCCCGGAGCCTTTAACACTAAAACAGCGATCAATTGATAGTCTGAAAAAACCGGTGGCAGATTTCGATTCAAGACGAGATGACGTGTCGTATAGATAATCAGCCAACGCCTCAATACCATCACCGGTTTCATTAGAAATCTTAAAAATCTCGCAGTTATCCTGAGACAAAAATGTGTCCATCGCGAGAGATTTTATTTGTTCTGTTACCTCGGCGACACGGCGTGCATCAACCCTGTCTGTTTTGGTCAGCGCTATGGCACCTTTGGTCACGCCAATTAGATTCAGGATTGCGAGATGTTCTTGTGTTTGCGGCATGGGACCATCGTCTGCGGCAATCACCAGCAAGCCAAAGTCTATTTCTCCAACTCCTGCGACCATATTGTTGATGAACTTAGTATGTCCGGGTACGTCAATAAATCCGAGTTGATTGCTACCTCGGCTGCAATAGGCATATCCAAGATCGATTGTCAGTCCTCGTTTTTTCTCTTCAACCAGGCGGTCCGTGTCTATACCGGTGAGTCTTCTTACTAGGCTGGTTTTACCATGATCGACGTGGCCCGAGGTGGCAATAATCATAATGGCAGAAGGGGTAGTTGGTCAGTGACGGCGCTTGCATCATCGAGTGTGCGAACATCAAAAATCAAGGCGCTGTCTTGCACCCTGCCAATCATTGGAAGTGGCAGGTTACGAAAAGCGACAATGATTTGTTGCAATAATTGCTCATGACTGGGCCCCGAATCAGAAAGCACCGGACATATTTTTATTCCCCAACTCGGTATCAGCGCCGTTGGAAGGGAGCCGCTGCCGATTTGAGATTGGCACTCAACTGTTTCAGTCGTGGCACAAGTGCCTATAGCGCTCTGCAGTATCGGTTTCAGATGTTCTGCCGTTTTTTTGATATCCGCCTGGCTTCTGGTCAGGTGTCGCAAGGTGGGAAGGTTTGAGATGACAGTCTCCGGGTTCCGATATTGTTTCAGCACCTCAAATAGCGCTGCTATCGTCATTTTGTCGACTCTGAGGGCTCTCTTAAGCGGGTTAGATTTGATCCGGTTTACCAGTTCTTTTGTCCCTACAATAATCCCAGCCTGCGGCCCCCCTAGCAACTTGTCTCCACTAAAGGTCACAATGTCAGCGCCATTTGTGACTGCTTGTTGTACCGTGGGTTCCGGAGGTAATCCGTGCGGACCGAAGTCAATTAGCGTTCCGCTTCCTAGATCCGTCACAAAGGGCAAGTTGTTTTCGTGAGCGAGGGACGCCAGAGCCGCTTCGTCAACAGACTTGGTGAAGCCCTGTATCTCATAGTTACTAGTATGGACCTTCATTAGCATGGCGGTTTCGGTATTAATCGCGTTTTGATAGTCCACCAGATGAGTTCGGTTAGTTGTGCCAACTTCTACAAGGGTGCAACCGGAACCTGACATGATGTCAGGAATCCGAAAGGAACCCCCGATTTCGACCAGCTCGCCTCTAGAAACCGGCACCTGTTTGTTTCTTGCTAGGGTATTCAATACCAACAAGACAGCTGCAGCATTGTTGTTAACTATCGTGGCGGCCTCAGCACCGGTAAGTTCTGCCAACAATTGCTCAGTGTGAGAGTCTCTGTCTCCTCGTTTGCCGCTGGAAATATCATATTCGAGATTCGATGCCGCTGCAGCCACCGCACTAATTTGATCGATGGCAGCCTGCGGTAACTGTGAACGACCAAGGTTAGTATGAATAACGGTTCCTGTGAGATTAAGTACAGTTTGAAGGCTGCCTTGGTTTAGGTGAGAGAGTGTATTTTCCACTTCTGCTAAGAGATCAGAAGCTGAGGGAATCGACGAATCTGGCGTGCGCTGCAAGCCGGCTCGAATTGTAGAGAGCTGGTCACGAATGCATTGAACAAGTTTTGTATGCCCATATTTGGCAATTAGCGGTGCAGCTTCGTCTGCACCAAGAATAGTGTCCACGCCCGGTATTCGAGCGAGCGGGTTAGATTTACCAGAACTCACAACAAGGTTCCTCGTTGCAACGTGACATACATCATTCGTGTTAGCCTTCTACTGCCTCTCGGATGGCGTCCTGCAACGGTCCTAGAGGTCTGATCCAGGGTTTTACCTTCAGGTTTTTAGCTGCGATCCAGTCCGACGCAGCTATTTCTGCTGCTGACTTGTCCGGGTAGATACCAAGGAGCAATACATGCCAGGGAGTACCCTGGCTATTTATGAGAGCGGTCAACGGTGCAGTGATACCGTTGGTCTCGGCATACTCCATCACCTCCGATTGCTGCGGTAACGCGATGAGCTGAATCGTGTAGTAATCTGCCGGTTGCTCTAGCAAGCTGTTATTTTGTTCTGGTGGTGCGCTCTCCAGGGTTGCTGCCTCAGCTTGAGGTTCAGTAAACACGGGTGCCTCCAGCGAGGCCGTTGGATTCTGTTGCTGCTGTTGAAGCGTTTCTACCTCTGGTAAAACTGCTTGTCGAGGAGCACGGGTCTCGGGCTGTATCGAGGATATTTTTGTATCATCAGCCTCTGTTTGGCATTCCCACTCTTCGACGCCTTGCTGCCCATAACAATGCCACTTTTTCGTAGTGCGCTGATTATCGATGAGAGAAGGGTTCTCGCAATCAGGCCCACTGCACTGGTCGCCCTTTTTATTGAATAAGCCACCGATCGAATCAAAAGTTTTATTTACGGTCGAACAACCTGAAATAAAGCTCAAGCCAAAAAGAAATATGAGTGCAAAGCGTAACTTCATGAAGGACGAATTCCTTGTAAGAGTAAAATCGGTGTAAACCGTTAAAATTGCGATTTTTGTGGAAACAAACCGAAAATGCCACCTGTGTGCAAAAACACCAGACATTTTGAATGCTGGAACTTGCCGGCCTTGATTTCTTGAATCATGCCGTAAAACGCTTTGCCGGTGTATACCGGATCGAGGATGACTCCCTCCAGTTGTGCCAGCCACTTGATTGTATCAAATATGACGGGTTCAGCACGAGCGTATCCGGGACCAACATATCCATCTATGATATCAATCGCTGAGGGGCTGATCTCCTGTTGCGGACTGTAGCGTTTATTCCAGCTAGCAATATCTGCTGTAATTTTTCGGCGAAAATACGCCGCGTCATTGCTCACATTAAAAGCAATGGGTCGAGTCTCCAGCTGATACTTTTCGCGGCCTATAATCAATCCGCCCATCGTGCCTCCTGAGCCTGCCGCAGAGACTAGGTACTCAGGTGAAATATTGTTGGCGGTAAAATCTTCCTTCAGTTCCTTGGACGCTTCGATATATCCCCAAAGACCAATTTCGTCACTGGCACCGACAGGGATGAAAAAGGCTTTTTCACCCTGACTGGCGTATTGCGATATCAAGTTCTCAGCATATTGATCCAAAGCGTCAAACGTAGCTTGATCAAGATAGGAGATAGTGGTGCCTAACACTTGGTCGATGAACAGGTTTCCATCGGCCTCTTCTGGCTCCCGACCTCGCAAAAGCAGATGGCATTCTATGCCCAGTTGTCTGGCGATAACGGCGGTTGCGCGACAGTGATTAGACTGAGGACCGCCGGCAGTGATTAAACGTGTCGCGCCTTCTTCGAGCGCCTGAGCTACGCTGAATTCCAGCTTTCGAAGCTTGTTGCCTGATGCCGTGGTATCCGTAAGGTCATCTCTTTTTAGCCAAATTTCGGGTCCGCCAAGGGCACTCGACAATCTTTCGAGTTTTACCAGAGGGGTTGGCAATCTAGCGAGTTTTATTCTGGGGGGTGTCTGTGCCTGGTTCATTGTCTCGTCTACGGGTCTGTTTGGGTGTTAAGCATTATCCGAGCTGTTTTTCTATGCTCAAGAGTTTCAGGTCAAGCGCTTCCCTCGCGGGTGTTTTTCTTAATTGCAAAAGCTGGGCTCTGGCATCTTCAAGCATCAATCTTGCTTCGCCAGCTCTGTTCGTGAGAATAAGTAGTTGTGCAAGAGTGATTTTATATTTCGGTGTTGTTCCCAGTTGATGCTCAAGACTGCGCCAGCGGTTATAGGCTCGTGTTGGTTGGTTTCTATCAAGTTCAAGTTGCATGGCATAGCCTTGAAGTTGCGCTGTCAGGCCAATGTTCTCTATCCCCTGGTCGATGAGATCGAGCGCTTTTTTCAAGCCGCTGGCACCTGTGAGAGCATGGAGTTTTGCCGCGGCAAGGTAGTCGCCAGGGTGAGCTAGAGGTTCCATTGTCAAATAATCAACCCAACTCTGCAGCGCGAGCTTCGTCTGTTTCGCTGCATGAGCAGAGCGGGCTTTTAGCAGTAAGGCGGGCGCATACTCAGGATTGATTTCGATATATTGATTAATGTGAAGCAGGGCATTATTGAATGCACCACTGTGAAAATAAAGTTGGGCAAGCGCAAACTCAACATTGATGTGCGTGTCTATTTGTTTTGCCCGTCGAATATCTTGTTCCGCTTTGTCCCATTGCCCTGTGCGAGTGTAGGCTGCTCCTCTGGTCATAAGTAGGGAAGGGGCATCAGGGCTAATCGCAAGCAATGCATCGAGTTCGGCGATGCTGCTATGATCTCCTTGGTGGGCCGATAATACCGGTAAATACAGGCTTATCAATGCCAACATGATTTGTAGGATTGGTCTCATCGAGTTCCTCGTATGATTGTAAAGTAGTCGTGAACATCGCCGTGCTCATCGATAAACCTCGAAGTCAATTCGTACCTCCCTGCATCAATAACAACCGACCCCTTTATCGCCAAACCGTTCTTTCTATATCCCGGTTTTGCCTCATCAAAGGTTCTGTGTACCGGATGTTCCAGCCAATTCGGTAAGGTGCATCCGAAAAACTGACCTTCAGCACAGGGGGATTGTCTATCCGCTTTGCCGGAACTGCCTGCAACAGTGTAAACCGTGCGTTTATCAGCACCGCTGCTGTCTAACTGTGGGTACAATTCTCCTTGTTGTCCCATCGATGGTTCACCTTTGACATTTAGCAGCGCCTGAGTGGCCGGGTCGAAGGTATCAGACATTCCGTGATGACCGTTAACATACCAAGAACGCTCATAGGAGTGAGCATGACCGCTGTAGACAACATCGACACCGTAATCTTCAAACACGGGGGCAAACGTTTGCCTCATGTCAATTTCGTTCTGTTCGCGATCTGAATCGTGATTGCTTCCCTTGGAATATGGGGGATGATGGAAAATAACGATTGTCCAGTCCAATTGATTTGCGCTCAGGTCATCAATGAGCCAGTCCCTCATCGCAGCGCGTTGGTCTTTGTCTCTGTTTGAAAGCTGGGAATCGAGACTGACAATGTGTACGTTACCGTAGTCAAACGCGTAGTATTGCTCGGTCCCGCTGGGCACACCGCCGAGTTCTCCTCGGGAGGGCAGACTGAATATGTTTAGATAAGGTAAACCATAGGCATCCGGTCCGTCGCCAGTACTATCGTAGGAATCAGGATCAGCAGAGGTGCTAATACCTCCCATGTGAATCATCAGCGGGCCAGCTTCACACGCCGGTAATTTCCTAAACAGGCAAACATTGGAGGGTGCGCCGACGCCCATTTCGTGGTTGCCAATAGTTGGCCAAGTGCCGACGGAATGGATGATATCTTTGTAAATATCAAAGAACGCGCCCTGCCATTGTTTGTCAGTGCCTTCCATATACGCGTTATCGCCAAGGAGTAGCAACAGGTCCAAAGGTTCGCTATTTGCTTGCGCTTGATTATATTTAAGAAAACCGTTCATCACGTCAATTGCTTCACCCGCGTGAGAATAGTGCCCAAGGGATTTTTCCGTCGCTGTACCCGAATCTCCCAGTAACCATATATGCGTATTGCCGTCTGAGGGCAGGGCGCCTTTACGTGGTGCTGTGTTGAAGGACATTACCGTTTCACGTGAACCGTTTCCCTTAAATCCATAGTAGTATCGCGTATCGGGTTCTAGATCGTTTAAAAAGACCAGTTTGTGATTGCGCTCTTGCTCTGCGCTCTTGCGCGCGCTTAAGTCATTTCTTTTTGTGCCATACCAAACTTCATTCTGGTCACCGCGCCATTTTATAATCGCACTCGACGATGAGACTTGTTGGAGAAACAGCCTGTTCGGCACTTTCGGCCCTTTCGGCTCTTCGGAAGTTACGCTGGTTTCTGTAGTCGGTTGCTCTTTTTGTTCCTGCCAAGCCGGAATAATCGATTGTGAGTGGGTGCAGGACGCCACCAAGCAGTATGTGCTGATGACGATCAAAACTAGATGTTGCTTGCTCAATGGTGGCCCTCTGTAGGTCATATGATGTGTGAATTAATGCCCCGCGCATGGTAACACGATGGATCATCTTGGCGATGTCGCTATTGAACTCATCGTTTGGTTACCAGTAGACTCAATTCAAACGAAAACTAACTAAAGGTGAATATGTGAAAATTTCAACATCAATGCACTATGGCCAGAGCTATATCGGCGCCACTAAAGAAATCGTAGAGATGGAAAAAGCCGGGCTTGACTGTGTTTGGCTGGCTGAAGCTTATTCTTTCGATGCGGTGAGTGCGATGGGGTACGTCGCTGCTAAAACAGAGAGAGTAACCATTGCGTCAGGCATCCTGAATATATATAGCCGCACGCCAACGTTACTGGCGATGACTGCGGCGGGCATTGATGCGCTGTCTGAGGGTCGATGCATGCTTGGGTTGGGCGCTTCCGGTCCTCAAGTCATTGAAGGCTTCCACGGTGTGCCGTATGACGCACCAATGACCAGGATCCGGGAGATCGTTGATATTTGCCGAGAGGTGTGGAGAAGGGATGCAAAACTCGATTATCAGGGAAAGAAATATCAAATCCCATTGCCCGCGGATCAAGGCTCTGGACTTGGTATCCCGTTAAAAATAATCAACCACCCTTACCGCAGCGATATTCCCATAGCACTGGCAACTCTGGGAGAGAAAAGTGTCGAGATGACAGCAGAGATCGCTGATGCCTGGTTGCCAGCGTTTTTCATGGCGGAAGGCGCAGAGGCAGTATGGGGAGACGCGTTACGACGTGGTAACGCGAAACGTGATCCTTCGCTTCCACCGTTGGAAGTTTATGCCGGAGGTTCCGTTGCTATTGGTGAGGGTTTGGAAAGCTATCGCGATATGTCTCGACCCGGAATTGCTTTGTACGTAGGCGGTATGGGTGCCAAAGAAAAGAATTTCTACAACCAGATATTCAGAAAGTATGGATATGAAGAAGAGGCTGAATTGATTCAAAATCTTTATCTGTCTGGTCGAAAGTCAGAGGCCGAAGCTGCGATACCTCAAAGTTATTTAGATTCGACTTCGCTTATTGGTTCAGAGGGGTTCGTGAAAGAGCGCCTGCAGGTATACAAGGAAGCAGGCGTCACCAACTTAAATGTAAGCTTCCAAGGCACAACCTCGGAGGAGCGAGTCAGAAACTGTGATGCGTTCAAAAATCTGATTGAGAAGATCTGATCTCCAAAAAGGCTATCCCTCAGGGTGCGTGGCTTGATTGGCTCGAAGCTTGATGAGCGTTTTGGTTGAAATATAGGGTGACAGGAACAGATATGGCGTCGGATCAATCACTTGCAGCTACGCTCACACATACACAGCGATTGCAGTGTGAAGGTCGTGACATTCCTTGGTTGTTAAATCAGTGGGTAGAGCGCACGCCTGACAAGGTGTTTTTGCATTGGTCACCTTTTGATTTGGAGGATGCAAGTTGGACTTATGCTGAGTTTCAGCAGCAAGTTATTCTCGTTGCAAACAATCTCGCAAAATCTGGTGTGATTGCTGGAGACAAGGTACTTATTCACATGGATAATTGCCCGGAATTTCTTCTCTGCTGGTTCGCTTGTGCGCACCTCGGTGCTATTGCTGTGTCGACCAATACGAGATCTGTGGCAAGAGACCTGACTTATTTTGCTGAGTTTGCGGAAGTCAGTTGTGCTATCACTCAGCCTACCTTTGCTCGACTGTTGCGTAGTTCAGCGCCTAGGATCAAGTCGCTGTTTGTGACAGATGGGGACGTACCTGATTCGGAGGAAAACGAGTTTAGGCCTTTTTCTGAATTGCTTGAACGGAGCACAGCTGTCGCGCCCATGACCAGAGCAGCAGATCCCTGGGCTGATCTGGGAATCCAGTTCACATCCGGTACTACGTCTCGCCCAAAAGCTGTTCTCTGGACACATGCCAATGCGGTTTGGGGAGCGCAGGTGAACGCGACTCAAATGAGGTTGCGGCATGAAGATTGTACGTTGATTGTTTTGCCCTTGTTTCACACAAACGCCCAGTCGTATTCAATGCTATCGACACTCTGGACCGGCGGCACGATGGTATTGCAGCCAAGGTTTTCAGCGTCGAGGTTCTGGTCGGTCTCTGCGAGGTATAGCTGCAGTTGGGCGTCACTTATTCCGTTTTGTGTCAAAGCCCTCGCTTCTCAACCGGTACCTGAGGAAAACCAATATCGGTTTTGGGGGTTAGGCGCACATCTACCGGAAGTGCAGAGCCGTTATAATATCCAAACGATCGGTTGGTGGGGTATGACAGAGACCATCACACAGGGAATCATCGGAGATATTGATCATCCAGGGCCCAGATTATCGATGGGCAGATCAAGTTTTGCCTACGATGTGCGAGTAACAAATGAAGCTAATGAGCTTTGCGGGGTGGGTGAAAAAGGATTTCTTACGATTAGAGGCGTACGTGGCGTCAGTCTTTTTAAAGAGTATTACAAGAATCCAGAGGCGAATCGTGAGAGCTTCGATCAACACGGCTGGTTTGTTACCGGCGATGTGGTGAGATTTGATGAAAGTGGTAACCTATTTTTCTGTGATCGAGAAAAAGACATGCTTAAAGTGGGCGCAGAAAATGTTGCCGCATCGGAAATCGAAACGGTCATCATGTCATCAGGTCTTGTCTCGGAGTGCGCTGTCGTTGCTCAAAAACATGACATGCTGGATGAAGTGCCTGTTGCATTTGTCATATTGAGCGAGAAAATACCGAGGCTCCTGAATGAAGTGGAACAGGAGAAGATTAAGCGCAGAATTATCGATCATTGCGTGAGCAATCTCGCCGATTTTAAGGTCGTCAGAGCTGTCCATATCGTCGACTCCTTGCCGCGTTCAACACTTGAAAAAATTGCGAAAAACGAATTGCGTGACAGATTGCCGTTGATTGTTTCTGCATCGTCTTAGAGAGGTTCAGTGAGCAAATTTATAACACTAACAGTTGTGCCAAGGTCAAGGTTGATCACTCTCTTGGTTGCCACTGTTTTGTGGCTAGGCGGGTGCGAACCCAAGCCGCCGCCGATCGTGACGGTTTCCGGAAACACCATGGGCACGACCTATAGCGTAAAGGTTGTGGGGGCCAATGTAGACCGGGACAAGCTTCAGAATGCAGTTCAGATGACGGTGGACAGGATTAACCAGCTAATGTCCAACTACAAAGATGACTCTGAGTTGTCTTTACTCAACCGAAGCGCACTCGATACGCGATTTCCAGTGTCTAATGAAACGCGAGAGGTTTTGGCGTTGTCAGCGCAAATCCATGCACTGAGCGATGGTGCTTTCGATATTTCACTTGGGCCCGTTGTTGAGTTGTGGGGCTTTGGTCCAACACCGACGGATTCAAGAGTACCGCCGATGGAAGTGATTACAGAAGCTTTGAGCCAAACTGGTACCGACGGGTTAGTGTTGGGTGATGTTTACGTTCAACGCACACGGGATATCTCCCTAGATCTCTCAGCGATTGCGAAAGGTTACGCAGTAGATCAGGTCGCGCAGATGCTCGACAGTGAAGGTTACAAAGACTATCTGGTTGAGATTGGCGGAGAACTTAAGGGTCTGGGAACAAACCAAGCAAACAACCCTTGGCGAATTGCAATAGAGTTGCCGGACTCAACCAAGCGAGAAATGTACTCGGTGATTGAGTTACGGAACCTCGGCATGGCGACTTCAGGCGATTATCGAAACTACTTTGAGTTTGATGGCAAACGCTATTCCCATACAATTGATCCGGCAACGGGCATGCCAATAACCCACAATCTTGCCTCGGTGACAGTGTTAGACGCTTCTGCTGCACGAGCTGATGGGTTGGCAACAGCAATCAATGTGATGGGAGCAGAGAAAGGTATTGCGCTGGCTAATGCCCAAAACATTCCAATAATGGTTATAATGAAAGGGGCCGAAGGGTTTGTCGCAAAAACCTCAAAGGCATTTGATAAGTACGTTTCTACTCAATAAAATACCAAGCTGCGGTTGCGTGCGTCACTTCAAATGCAAAGTGCTAGCCCGAGCAGAAGACACCCATTCAAGGGTGTAAACACACTGAAGAGGTTCAGGAATGGCCGAAATACTAATCACTTTTGTTATTTTACTGACGATCGTCGGAGCCATGTCCGTTGGTGTGCTGATGGGTCGAAAGCCTATAAGTGGCAGCTGTGGCGGCTTAGCAAATGTCGGTGTAGGTGGACCTTGCGAGATTTGTGGCGGTGATATGAGTAAGTGTGATGCTGAAAGCGACATGACGATACCATCTGGCGCCAAAAGCAGGGCTGACACGCCGCTGTTTGTTGAGGCAAGTACCTCCCAAAATCGCGGATAACGACCTTTCTGTCACTCTGACAAGCGCACCTCTTAGTTCTACCGTCAATCCCAAAACTTCCGCCTTGCCTGAAAGGGTGTGAACCCCTCGCCCTGGTTTACATTCAGGCAAACATGTCGAACAGTTTCTCAGATTTCTATCCTCGGTTGAGCGATGCTTTGATGCAGTAAAACTCATCCTGTTCTTGATAAGTTAAGCTGGAATAGCGCATCATTCGCTTCAGCGATTTCACTAATAGATATTACAATCAGGAGCGTTCCCAATGTATTCAATGACTCAGCTTGTGCGCCGTGCTGCCCAAACGAATGGTAATGCGATTGCAACCCTCGATGGCGAACGAAGTCAGACTTGGAAAGAATTTGCAGTAAGAGTGGCTGCATTTGGCGGTGGTCTACAGAAACTGGGTATAGCGAATGGAGATTGCGCGGCTATTCTTGCGCTCAACAGTGATCGTTACTTTGAATTTATGTTTGCTGTGCCTTGGGCTGGTGGCGTCTTTCAGCCGGTAAATACCCGTCTTGCTGGTCCTGAGGTGACATATTGGCTGACTGACTCTGAGGCGAAAGTTGTGTTCGTAGACGCCAGCTTTGTCCCACTGATAGAGAAGATACGCGGTGATTTACCCCACGTTGAACATTTCGTTTTTATCGATGATGGTGATGTACCGGCTGGCTATCGTTCATATACAGATCTAGTTTCGGCGGACCCAATTCCCGATGCGGGTAGAGAAGGCGATGATGTTGCAGGGTTATTTTATACTGGCGGTACAACTGGTAGATCTAAAGGTGTCATGCTCAGCCACGCAAACCTCGTGGTTAACGCATTGCAGGCCTTTTCTGTATTTGACATGTCACCAACCGATAAAGTGTTGCATGTTGCGCCAATGTTTCATATCGCAGATGCATTTGTCTGTCTGATGACGGCAGCTACAGCAGGCTCAAACTTCTTCCAACCGGCATTCGATCCCGTGAGCACAATGAAAGGGGTTCAGGAATATAGCATTGACCGAATGTTGTTGGTCCCAACAATGATTAATATGTTTGTTAATCATCCCGAGGTTGAGAACTTTGATTTGAAATCTCTGAGCCAGATTCTATACGGTGCGTCGCCGATGCCTGAGCCAGTGATTAAAAAAGCGATGGAAATCCTACCTCATACACAGTTCTATCAAGCGTATGGACAAACTGAGGCCGCCCCGTGCATCACGTTATTAGATGCTGGTCGACACACGTTTGAAGGCCCGCTTGCAGGTAAGATGAAATCCGCAGGTCAGGCGATTGCAGGCGTAGAACTCGCGGTACTCGATGAAAAAGGCGCACCTGTAGAAACTGGCGTTGTTGGCGAAGTTTGTATGAAAGGACCCAATGTCATGCTTGGTTATCGAAATATGGAAGAGCAAACCAACAACACTATCGTCGACGGCTGGCTTCACACTGGTGACGGTGGCTACCTAGATGAAGATGGTTTTCTGTTCATCGTAGACCGTGTTAAAGACATGATTGTTTCAGGTGGAGAGAATGTCTATTCGGCCGAAGTTGAGAATGCCATTTATCAACATGATGCGGTTGCTCAATGTGCGGTGATTGGTATTCCGAGTGAAAAATGGGGTGAACAGGTCCATGTGATTGTGGTTCCCAAGGAAGGAATGGATGTCTCTGAGGATGATCTTATCGCACACTGTAAGACACTGATTGCCGGGTTTAAGTGTCCTCGTTCGGTGAGCTATCAGTCAGCGCCATTGCCACTTTCAGGCGCAGGCAAAATACTAAAAACAGAACTCAGAAAACCGTTCTGGAAAGATGGCGAGCGAAATGTTAACTAGATCCGTTCCGCTCGAGTTTCATCGCGCGTTATTGATCTCGTTTATTTGACTGGCGAGCCTTGTTTACATCGGCGCCAAGCACGGCTGGTGACTGACCTGTAGTTGATCATTGAGTCGATAGCAGTCCTGCCTTTTCGTCTTTTCAGTACTAGCGCAATTAATGACGTCGCAACTCACTTTACGTGTGTTCAGGCGCTAGTTCACAATCCCAAGCGCGAATAATACTGTGAAGGATGAAGCGCCTGTGCTTATATGCTTCAATACGTTCTTTCCCGTATTGGACAGCGTAACTTTGAGGTCTTTGATTGACAATTGGCGAATGGGGGTAGCGTTCCGCTACACCTATTCCAGTGCATCGGATCAGTTGGTTTCTTTTATGTCACTGATCTCTGTCGCCGGACTTATCCTGGGTGTTGCAGTGCTGGTCATTGTGCTCTCAGTCATGAATGGGTTTGAAAGGGAACTCAGGGAGCGTGTTCTCGCTGTGCTTCCTCATGGCGTTGTTTTTGCTGATAATGGTTTTGCAGACTGGGGAGCTGTGACGGACCGTTTTTTAGCCCATCCAAAAGTCGTTGCAGCGGCGCCTTACGTCGAAGGCGCTGGTTTAATCATTGGGCAGGATAAGCTGCTCGGAGTGTCTTTTACGGGTGTTGATCCATTAGCCGAATCCAAAATATTTGGTATTGGTCAATTTACCCAAACTGGATCGCTAGATGCGCTGGTGTCTGGGAAGTTTGGTTTAATCATTGGCTCAAGTTTGGCTAAGCAACTGGATGTCACGTTAGGTGACAGAGTAACGCTGATAATGCCGGATGCCCAGCTCACACTTGCGGGGCCTGTACCTAGAAGCAAGCGATTTACCATTGTGGGTGAATTTACTGCAGGAACAGATGCGGATAAGTCGACTATCCTTATGCACCACAAAGATGCACAACGGCTCTTGCGTCTCCAAAGCGTTAACGGGATACGCATCTCACTTAACGATCTGTTTGAGGTGCAAGATGTGTTGCCTGAATTGGCGGCTGGGTTGAATCGTTCCGATGTTTTTTATGCCAGCTGGATGCGCCGCTATGGCAATCTCTACAACGCCATTAGTGTTCAAAAATCTACCATGTTTCTGCTTCTCTCTATGCTGATCGCAGTTGCCGCCTTCAATGTTGTCTCAAACCTTGTGATGGTTGTGAACGATAAACGTTCGGATATCGCTATTCTTAGAACCATGGGGGCGCATCCAAGTACGATTTTGCGGATATTTATTCTCCACGGTGCACTAGTGGGCGCGTTGGGAGTAACGCTAGGTGTGTTGCTGGGTATTCTTGTTTCTTCGAATGTGAGTAACCTATATTTAGTGATTGAAAACCAATTTTCTCTAGGCTTGATGGATGAATATTTTGTCCACTATTTACCCTCAGAAATATTACCTGGGGATGTTTTTCTAGTTGCGTTTGTATCCATGATTATTTGTTTGTGTTCGTCAATATATCCGGCTCTTTCTGCTGCGAAGACTGATCCGGTGGAGTGTTTGCAGTATGAAGCCTGACCCTGTGATAACAGCTACAGACATCCATAAACATTTTGTTCAAGGTGAACAAGATCTTCACATTTTGCGAGGCATAGACCTGACGGTGAATCAGGGAGAACGAATTGCTATTGTTGGTTTGTCCGGAAGTGGAAAAAGTACATTACTTCATCTGTTGGGCGGTCTAGACAGTTGCGAAGAGGGTTGCATACAAATAAATGGTAAGAATCTCCGTGACCTAAGCGAAGATGAACTGTGCCGATTACGAAATAAAACTTTGGGTTTCATCTATCAATTCCATCATTTAATGATGGATTTCACCGCGCTCGAAAATGTCATGATGCCGCTTAGAATCGGTGGAGCGGCGATAGTACAAGCAACGGAACTGGCTGAAAAAATGCTGGATCGCGTTGGTCTGGGAGACCGTTTGGATCATAGACCGGGTCAGCTTTCTGGGGGCGAACGGCAACGGGTTGCTATCGCAAGAGCGCTTGTAACACGTCCTCAATGTGTTCTCGCGGATGAACCTACGGGTAATCTGGATGAAGGCACCGCGCTTGAAATTGATGAGTTGATGATCGAACTTAGCGACGAGTTGAATATTAGCTTTGTCATCGTCACGCATAACCTTGCTCTCGCTGCACGTATGGACCGTAAACTTGAATTGCATAACGGAGTACTCGATTGAAATTTCGAATTCCCTTCGAGATAGCGGTCAGGTATGCCCGCAGCAGAAAAGATACCGGGTATCTTTCTTTTATATCGAAGGTATCTTTGGTAGGAATGAGTTTGGGAGTGATTGTTCTGACGGTGATTGTTTCTGTGATGAACGGCTTCGATACTGAGCTAAAACACAGAATACTGGGTGCAGTGCCCCATGTTGTGTTGGTCGATCAGGGGGCCCACCTAGACCGCGATGTCTTGATGTCTAATCCTGATGTTGCCTATGTAGCGCGGTTCCAACAGCGTCAGGGTATGGTGGTAGGCAGAAACGCGAGTAAATTGATCACCATATACGGCGTTGATGCGGTTTCAGAGCCTTCAGTCTCAGTAATTTCCAGTCACATGGTCGATGGAGAAATGACTGTGCTGACACCTGGCTCAAATGCAGTGGTGATCGGTCAAACACTCGGATATCAACTAGGGTTGAGGGTAGGTGACGAGCTTGCAATCGTGTTGCCAAAGCCAAATGCTAGTGGGCACTCTGTAAAGCCGGTGCTTGCCAAAGTCACTGTAGAAGGCTTTTTTGAATTGGAGTCGGAGCTGGATTATAGCTTGATATTGATTTCGCTTGAGGACTTACAAGGTATATCCGGCGATAATAGAGCGGGCTTCAGGATTAAATTACATGATATTTTTGCTGCAGACTCCTATGTTCTTGCGATTCTGGAACAATATGGTCAGCAGGTCGAGACATCCAGTTGGACCGAACAGTATGGTGATTTTTTCGAAACAGTGAAAATGGAAAAAGTCATGATGTTTGTCCTGCTGTCTTTTGTAGTGATGATCGCAGCGTTCAACATCGTCTCGGGTCTTAGTATGATGGTTAAAGATAAGGCCAGTGACATCGCCATATTGACGACGCTTGGTTTGCCTTCTAACAGTTTGATGCTGGTTTTCGTCATTCAGGGTGCAGTGATCGGTTTGATTGGGATCATTTTGGGGCTGGCTGTCGGTTTACCTATGGCCTATTTTGTGCCCGAAATTGTAAATTTTATCGAACAAATCGTTGGTGGCAGAATGCTAGCGGGGACTTACTTCAGCGAGGTGCCCAGTGACGTGAGGTATGGTGATATTGCCGTTGTGGTCGTAGTATCGATTGTGATTGCTCTGTCGGCAACACTTTATCCTGCCTACACCGCTTCACGGTTGGACCCTGCAGAGGTTCTCAGAAGAGAATAAATACTAGATTCAATGCTTTGACCGGTCTTTGGCACGACGCTCCGTCAGCCTTTGCTTGATTTTTCTGCGTCTGCGCTCGCTCCAGTTTCTTGAAACCCTCCACCGCCAATAGAGTCTGGACGTTATGAACGCGAGGGTTCCGAGCGTGATGCCTGTAATGAGTGAACCGAGCAAAAGTGGTTGCCAGACCAAAGCGAACTGCTGGTAAAGCCATTCGAATGAAAGCTCGATAGTGCTAACGCGATTCGGTTCATTAAGTATCCATGTGCCAATTTTATAGGTTGCATAAAACATCGGCGGCATCGTGAACGGATTGCTGATCCAGATGAGCGCGATCGAAATAGGTACATTGGCTTTGAGCCATAAGCAAAGGAATATACCGGGAATCATCTGGAAAGGTATGGGTAGGAAGCAACAGAAAAAACCGACAAAAAATGCGACCGAGACTGAATGTCGATTGAAGTGCCATAGATTATTTTGAAAAATGACCTCGCCGAAAAAGTGCAACGCTTTTTGCTTTCGGAGGTCGTCTCTGTTTGGAAGGTATTTTTTCAACTTTGGTTTTTTCTGATGTGCGATCTTGAGAGTAAATTATAGCTGCGTCGAGAGATCGTCTCCATCAATTACAGATATCTCGCACATAAATTTTCACTATTGCGTCATAGACTCGAACTTTCGGGGGAAATCGTAACCTCTGGGTCAGTTCATGAACGCTATTTTTATTGCCTTTGTCTGCGCAACGCTGCTAACCGTTCGGTTGCCAATCGTAATTCTACCATCTACCGTCGCGGGACTATGCCTTTTTTCTCCTATTGCCCTGTTTGCCCTAACAAAAGCTCGTAGCCAGTTTTTCGGCGCTTTTTATCTCGGTTTTCTCTATGTCGTATTCAATACACATCAGTGGCTTGATGCCTCGCTGCCCCCTGAGTTGGAACAAAAGAATATGGTGATCGAGGGCTACGTGAGCTCTCTACCGGTATATGCACGTGCGTCGGATGGGGCCCACGGGAGTTTAAATGCCTGGCATAAAGGAGGTCATAACAAGTTCCAGTTACAGATTGAGAAGACAGATAGCGGATGGGAAGGCGGCCTTGTGCAGTTGTCTTGGTACACGGATGCTGAGGTGCAGGCAGGACAAAAGCTGCGTCTCGAGGTGAGATTGAACAGACCAAGAGGGTTAGCGAATCAGGGATTATTTGACTATGAAGCTTGGTTGTTTAGTCGCCAAATCGTAGCAATCGGTTATGTTCGATCCGGGGAGCAGTTGTCGGTACAGGGCGTTTTCCGACTTAAGACGCTTGCCGACCGATTCAGGCAACACTTAAGTCACCGAATCAGGTCTCTCGCTGGTGACAATACTTTTATGCCTCTGCTTCTGGCTTTGAGTCTGGGAGCAAGTCAGGAGATACCGCCTCAAATGTGGGAGATACTGTCCTCAACCGGGACGAATCACCTACTCATTATCTCCGGATTGCATGTTGGTTTGATTGCTGCTTTGTCATTGGGTTTATTCAGATATCTTTTTAAGCGAGTCCCAAATACCCGACTGATTGCAGGGATATTGTCTGGAACCGTAACGCTATTCTATGGGTTGATAGCGGGAGGAGGCTTACCTGTCCAGCGGGCGTTAACCATGGTGTTTGTTGTATACCTTGCGTTGTTCCTAAAACGATCCTCCTCTGTGCTGACCATGTGCTGTCTTGCACTCTTTTGTGTTGTCCTGATAGACCCTTTTGCTTCTTTATCGCCAGGTTTCTGGCTCTCCTTTGGCGCCGTGTTCCTGTTGTTATTCGTGTTTGCTCTGTCACGAGGTGATCTGAATTTGAGCCGATCTCCCATGATGGAGGAAGGGTCAGCATTATCCGGGATAGCAATTTTCAGGCATGAAGCGCTATGGCATCAGTGGAAAGTGTTTTCACATAAAGGAAAGCAAATGATTTACTCGCAATGGGTAGTATTTGCTGGGATGGCACCGTTGATGCTTATCAATGTGTCGCAGTTGTCACTTATTGGATTCCTAGCAAATCTCGTTGCGATACCGTTTGTTTCGTTGGTTATTGTTCCGCTAACTTTTGTTAGCTTGCCTGCGGTGTTGCTTCACGATGCCATTGGCGCCTGGTTGGTAACACTCATGATGGATTTGTTGGCTTGGTTATGGCGATATCTGACCTTTCTGAGTGAATTCAAATTGATGTTTTATCCCAGTGCTTTTCCGCTGGCTTCGGGTTTGTCAGCCATACTCGCTGTGATCATTTTTTTCGCTCCTGGCCGCGTGGTACCGAGATGGCTGTGTGTGATATTTCTGTTGCCGTTACTGGTAGGCCAAATTCCTCGCTCAGCCTCTCAGGGAGAAGTTCAATTGACGCTACTTGATGTGGGGCAGGGATTAAGTGTTGTGATCAGAGGAGCCAATCACACTGTGGTCTATGACACCGGACCGAAATATGGGGCACGGTTCGATACGGGTCAACAAATCGTCACGCCATTTCTTCGAAGCCAGGGCATAAGCAGAATTGACAGGTTAATTGTTAGTCACAATGATAACGACCACGCAGGTGGTGCTGAAGCGCTGCGTCGAAACTTTGAGATTAATCAAACGCTCCGAAGTCTGCCGGTCAATGCGATGGACATCTCTTGTGATCAGGTTGATGGGTGGATCATGGACGGTGTCAAATATTCATTGGTCCAGCATGTGAGCATTAAGCAGATCAACAACACGAATGATCAATCCTGTGTTTTACTTGTGCAGACCAAGCGGTACACGATTTTGCTCCCGGGAGACATCAGCTCAGATGCGGAAGAACGCCCTGGCATGAAAAGGCTCCGAGATATAAATCTTCTGATTTCCCCGCATCATGGTAGCGCGACGTCCTCGGGGCCAGCTTTTCTTAATCGTTTGGCACCGGACCTAGTGCTGGTCTCTGCAGGCTATAACAATAAGTTTGGTCACCCGCATAAAAGCGTGTTAAACCGCTACAGAGCCAGAAGTATTAAGGTGCTCAATACCGCCGAGACCGGTGCAATAACGATTAAGACGGATAACATTCCGCTTGTTTCTTATGCCAGAGAGCATCCTGCAGGTATTTGGAGACCGTTGGGCGCTAGGTCTTTAAAAACGCAGGTTGAAAAGGGCGTGATCGAAACCGATTCGGGTTCGTCGTTGGAGATTGGACATTAAGGCCTGAATCTTCTAAATTGCGGTCAAATGAATGACTAAGGACCTGATCTTTGCTGACAGGTACCATCAAATTGCGCAATCTTCGATATATCGACCAGCACCTGTTAAGTCTCAAGCGGCCTTGGTGTATTGGCTCAAGGCTCCTCTTTCTGTTTATTCAAGCTGTTGCATGGATGAGTGGCTATGCTGCATTTGTAATAAACAACCGGAGTAGTTAATTCATGAGTTATCCCTCTTCTGCGGCTCAACCTCGAATACTGTTTCAAATGAGCGGTTCAATTGCCGCCTATAAAGCATGTGAGGTGATCTCAAGCCTTGTCAAAGCAGGCTGCGAAGTTAAGGTCGCGGCAAGTAAATCCCTTTATCATTTCATTGGCAGGTCTACGCTAGAAGGTCTAACAGGCAATAAGGTGTTTGATGATGTTTTTTCATCAGGAGACGCGATGGAGCACATTAACTTAGAGCGTTGGGCTGACCTGATTTTATTGTGTCCTGCAACAGGGAACCAGATCACGGCGCTGGCGAATGGAACGGCTTCCGACGCGATAGGTACTCTGTTTTTGGCGCATCACTTCGAGAAACCATATCTCATTGTGCCAGCTATGAATCACACGATGTGGGCACATCCAGCTGTCGAGCAAGCAGTCAAACAATTGAAAGATTGGGGTATCTTATTTCAGGATCCTGAGTCAGGCATATTGGCTTGCGGTGAAGAGGGCGCAGGTCGACTGGCAGAGCCGGACCAAATTCTGGCAACCATAGACAGGTTGTTGGGAAATAGAGTGATTGGGGTTGCAGACCATGCTTCTAGGAAAAAGAAGATATTGGTAGTTTATGGCGGTACTGAGGAGCAGATCGATGCTGTTAGAACGATCAGCAACTTTAGCACTGGCCGGACTGGTGCACACTTGGTGGATTGGTTCCGTCAACAGGGCCATGAAGTTGTTGCGCTCGGAAGTCATAGGGCTGAAAAGCCGAGCGATACAGGTGATTTACGAGAGTTCAAAAGTTTTCAGGATCTTGAAAATGAACTGAGGGCGATTCTAGCTGACTCTAACTTTGATGCGGTTGTCCAACTTGCTGCAGTTAGCGACTTTTCAGTATCGGGCATTGAAATCGATGGAGAGATAACCCCGCCCAAACACCAAGCTAAAATGTCATCTCAATCCGAGTTTAAAATTGTACTGAGTAAAAATCACAAAATTATCGATTTGATTAAAGGGTTTAGTGTCAACAAAGCTGTAAAGGTTATTGCCTTCAAGCTTACCCACACCAACGATCAGCAAGCACGGGACGAGGCGGTCGCAAAACTCACAAAGTCCACCAGCATAGATTTTGTTGTTCATAACGACCTTCAGGAGATAGTGGCAGGAGACAATGCTCATTTGTTTGAGGTGTACAAGGGCGCTGATATTATTTGTTCGGGCAAGACGAAAACCGACATGGCAATCGCCCTTGACAAAATTGTTAGTGAATAAACAGCTAGTGTAAAATCAAATTAAACTTTCGAGGGTTTACGTAAATAATGATTCTTTGTTTGGATGTAGGAAACAGTCAGCTTTACGGTGGTGTATTTGACGAGAATCAAAAATTGCTTCTGCAATTTCGAAAGACCTCGCAGGCGGGTTCTTCCTCGGACGAGTCTGCAATATTTTTGCGATCGGTACTGCGTGAAAACGGCCTTAATCCAGAAGAAATTGACCGAATTGCAATATGCTGTGTTGTACCCGACGTGCTTTATTCGCTCAGAAGCGCCTGTACAAAATATTTTAATATTGATCCGTTCGTGCTTGAGGCGGGTGTTAAAACCGGACTTAAGGTCAAGTATAAAAACCCGCTCGAAGTAGGCTCCGACCGCATTGCCGATGCGGTTGCCGCGTCGCATCTTTATCCGAATAGAAACCTGATTATCGTTGACTTCGGTACAGCAACGACCGTCTGCGCGGTATCTTCTAATCGAGAGTTTCTCGGTGGAAATATTATTGCAGGAGTAAGACTCTCGATGGAGGCATTGGAAGCGAAGGCGGCAAAATTACCCTCGGTTGAAATAAGACGTCCCGGTACCTCGGTGGGTAGAACTACAATCGAGAGTATTCAGTCGGGATTGTACTGGAGCAATGTTGGTGCGATTCGCGAACTCACGAATCAGATCTCAAAGGAGATGTTCGCTGGGGACAAACCAATGGTAATTGGTACGGGTGGCTTTGCTCATTTGTTTGAAGATGAAGGCTTGTTCGACGAAATAGTGCCAGATCTTATTCTAATGGGACTGTATCTCGCACTAGATCTAAATCATCCGCGTTCCGACCCAAAGTCACGAAAAAGTACGATGACGAGTTGTTAAGCGGTGTAACCATAGACGACGCGTTTAAGCATACTAACAAGTTCTGACTTGTCTTTCTGATTAAGAAAGCTGCCAATCTCGAGCTCTTTGCCATGGGACCTGATGCAGACAATTTTCGGATCCCACGGATGTTTTGGTGTGGAGATAAGGAATTGTGACCAGGACCGATTAAACTGACGAGACTGTTCGGGTTTCCTCCGACCAGATTCGATGAGCACTTCATGTTCGGAAATCGTGATAACTTCCTGTCTATCGCACTTCAGCAGGCAAAGATAGATACAAGCGCCGAGAAAAAGCATCTCGAGTATTGAAAATGGCAGCACGAGCCATGCGCCGTGAATCATGAAGCCTAAGCCAACCACCAAAGAAATGCCCATCAGGGTGTAGAGCAAATAAAGATTAGCTTTCCAGCTCCATGAAAAATTGGGTGTAAGAACGATTTGTCCGGTCAGGGACTGCTCGTTTATTTCTGCTAAAACCATAAGTAATTCAGGGGTTTAAACTATTGTGGTGAATTTAAATGCACTTGTTTACGTCAAACAAGTTTAGCGAAAATTTACGCATTGATCGAACGTAGTGCTTCGATGAGCTGTGAATTCTCTTGCGCCGTACCTATTGTAATACGTATACGTTCGATCAGCCTCGATGTACTAAAATATCGAACAAGAATATCATTCTGTTTTAACTTGTGCTGAATCTGAAGTGCGCTGAGGCCGATGTCGGGTGGGGGAGTGATAAGCAAAAAATTGGTTTGGCTCGGCAAAACACTGAAGCCGAGATTTTTTAACGCATTCGTCAGGTGCTTACGTTCAGCGCGTGTTTTCTGCCAGGTGTCAGCTGCATATGCCTGATCGGCGATGCCAGCGACAGCGACTTTTTGACTCAGTAGGTCAAGGTTGTAACTGTCACGGGTTTTTTCAAGCATGGGCGTGATCAGCGATTCAGCGCCAATGCCATAGCCGAATCGGAGACCGGCAAGTGAATAGCCCTTGCTAAGGGTGCGAAGAAATACCAGATTATCGAATTCGTTGATCATGCTGAGACAATCATGATTCAGGTCAGGGTCGACAAAATCAATGTAAGCTTCATCAATAAGGAGTACAGAATCGAGTGTCTCTGCAAGATCCCGTACTTGCGCTTTAGAAAACAACTTGCCGGTTGGCGCATGAGGATTCACGATAAGAGTCAGCTTGACACCAGCGGCGTTCATTCGGGTGGCAAAGTCTGTAGGTAGTGACCAGTCATCCTCCAGTTCAACCTCGACTACGGGGCAATTCTGTATTTGTGCCAGAACTGGGTAGAGTGAGTAGGTCGGGGACGTCGTTCCAATAGGATCAAGTGGATCTACGAACGTTGTCAACAACAGGCGCAGCAGCTCATCGCCACCCCGAGTGGCAATAATCTGATTTTTGTTTACACCGTGGATTTTGGCTGCAAGATTTCGGAACTCATCGGCGGTGGGGGGTGGATAGCGCCTGAGCTTTGATCCATCGAAGCCTGATATGACCTCCTGCACGCCAGGCGCAGGCGGGTACGGGTTTTCGTTAGTGTTTAATTTGATGACCTTGTCGTCAAGAGGCTGCTCGCCTGAGCTGTACCCATCCATTGATCGGATGTTTTGTCTTTCATAGGACATTAAAAATAGTTCTCTTATAGTTCACTGGAATTAGAGGAAGGGCGTACTGTGATGTCGTTTGGATCCGGTAAAGAAAATTTCCCGAAGCCATCGTAACTCACTTCGCTAATGTACATTTCCTGATCGCCGATGGGTCGCTTAAGAATGACGTCCATTCCTTTGCGTTTTCCCAACAGGGTTTGCGCGACTGGAGAATTAAGGCTTATCCAGCGTTTCTTTAAATCAAATTCGTCTACACCCACGATGCGCAGTTCGCTTATTTCGCCTTCTTCGTCTTCCAGTCGCACCCAAGCGCCAAAAAATATTTTATCCAGTTCAGGAGGCGGTCTGTCAACAATCTCGAGATTATCAAGCCGTTTTGTTAGGTAACGAATACGTTTATCGATTTCTCTGAGCTGCTTTTTGCCATAGATATAGTCTGCATTTTCTGAACGATCACCGAGCGCCGCAGCATCGGATACTTTTTGTGTTACCTCCGGTCGGGTAACACTCCAGATGTTCCGAAGTTCATCTCGGAGGGATCTTGCTCCAGCGGGCGTTATGTAAACTTTGTTAGTCATTAGAAATTAGTTCGATCTGGTTCAATATCTTCTCAAGCGGCACGACTTTCAGGTTCTGATTCTGCGTTTCTCCGTTAGACGTGTTGTCATCGTCTTGTGCGACGAAAATACCATTTGGCAACGCTTGTCCAAGATTAGCGCTCGTCAAATCGATTCCATCGGTATGACTGGTACCGTCAATCTTCTCTGCCTGTCTCGTCTCATCAGTCTCGACGATGGCGAAATTGGCAATGTGCTGGTAGCTGACGCGATCAATTATCGCGTATTCATCATTCCCCTGCGAAGAGATAATGAGGTATCCATCGGTATCGTTTGTTGCAAGCAGTGTAATACCTTCGACATTCGATGTTAGCGGCTCAAACAGCCCTGTTTTAACGATCAATTCCGGTGCTTCGAGCGTATTTTTCGACAGGTCAAATTTCCAAACGCCCCTCGATTCTTCTGCCACATACAATAGCTGGCGAGCATCATCGACAGTGCACCCTTCAGTTGCTGAACCGAGCTTGAATCGGCTTTGCAGTTTATGCGTACCGTCAATGTTCGAAATCTGGAAGAAGGCAATGTCTCCACCTTTTCCTGTGGCAACATAAGCCAAGTTCCCATTGAGGGATGGTTGGTACATACACACGCCGACTAATTTTGGCACGCCGCTGGTATTTGTACTGCGAATTTTATCATCTACCCTCAATCGGGTGTGATCTATGTTGTGAAGGGTGATCTCACCACTGAACCAATGGCTAACTGCAATGACTTCGCCAGGCTTATTTGGGGTGTATCTGATGTCAATGTTGTTCGGTGTGCCGCCAGGTAAAAATTGAATCTGTTTTCCACTAAGGTCATAAACCAGAATGCCAGTTTCTTTTACAGGTTTCTGATTACTCGCTTTTAAAGTTGCAAGGATCAGTGATTGCGAGGGATCCGACCGGTTAATCCATATGGCGATGTCGTCGATTGAATCCCCGGGGTAAGGCGATGCGCTAGTTTCCAACTCGGGCTGAACCACGAAATAACCGCCCAGTACTGGGAGTAATAATATCGATTTTATCCACTCGATCATCGTTTAGTTACTCAGTAATGGCTCTTCAGGCTTCCGATATTCAAGGGCGCAAAGCCTATGATATTCAAAGTCTATGATATTCAAAGTTAATGATATTCAAAGTTAATGAAATTCAAAGCCAAAGATTTCAAAGGCTTGGAATGTGTGAGAAGGGTTAATTTTCAATGTAAATCGCTGTTTTAGGAAATTGTCCCATCAACTTCTTGATTAAGTTATCACCATCCCCACTATATGTTGCATGATAACAGACTGGTTACGGGATAAGTTTCATGAGAATAGACAGATTTACGAGCAAATTACAGGAAGCTCTCGCTGATGCGCAATCCGTTGCTGTGGGCAAGGACAATAATCAGATCGCGCCGGTTCACCTAGTATCAGCGTTAGTAACCCAAAAAGGGGGTTCAATCGGACCTCTGATTGCTCAGATGGGTATTGACATAGGTGCGTTTCAACCCGCGCTGGAGAATATGATCGAGCGTTTGCCAAAGATCGCCGATAACGTGGGTGATGTTCAAATGTCTCCCGAACTTGGGCGGATGCTGAATCTGGCAGATAAGCTTGCCCAGGAAAAATCAGACCAATTTATTTCTAGTGAGTTAGTGATGCTGGCTGCGCTTGAAGACCGCGGCGATCTAGGCAAACTTTTCTCAAAATTTAGCATCAAGAAAGAAGCGCTTGAGCGTGTCGTAGAGCAGGTAAGGGGCGGAGAAAGTGTGAATGATGCTAATGCAGAAGACACGCGGCAAGCGCTGGATAAATTCACCGTAAATTTAACTGAGTTGGCAGAAAGCGGGAAACTGGACCCTGTCATTGGGCGCGACGATGAAATTCGTCGAACAGTGCAGGTTCTTCAGCGGCGCACGAAAAACAATCCTGTGCTAATAGGTGAACCTGGTGTGGGTAAAACCGCGATAGTGGAAGGGTTGGCGCAGAGAATCGTCAACGGTGAAGTGCCCGAAACACTCAGGGGCAAGAAAATTCTTTCCCTTGATATGGGAGCGCTTATCGCCGGCGCAAAATTTCGGGGCGAGTTTGAAGAGAGGCTCAAGGCTGTGCTCAATGAGTTGTCGAAGGAAGAGGGCAGCGTCATCCTCTTTATCGATGAATTGCACACCATGGTGGGTGCCGGTAAGGCGGAAGGTTCAATGGATGCAGGTAACATGCTGAAACCTGCGCTGGCTCGAGGGGAACTGCATTGCGTTGGTGCCACAACGCTTGACGAATACCGTGAATACATCGAAGCAGACGCTGCGTTGGAGCGCCGATTTCAAAAAGTGCAAGTTGATGAGCCCAACGTTGAAGACACCATTGCGATATTACGTGGCTTGAAGGAACGGTATGAGATTCATCACGGGGTAGATATTACAGACCCAGCGATTATCGCTGCAGCGCGATTGTCACATCGCTACATTTCTGACCGCCAATTGCCAGACAAGGCTATCGATCTGATCGATGAAGCGGGAAGTCTTATTCGTATGGAAATTGATTCAAAGCCCGAGGATTTGGATCGCCTTGAGCGCAGGCTTATTCAGCTGAAGATCGAGCGGGAAGCGCTAAAGAATGAAAGTGATGAGGGCTCTATCGCTCGATTGAAATTGATAGAGGAGACCGTCGCGTCGTTGGAGAAGGAATACGGGGATCTCGAAGAGATCTGGAATACTGAGAAAGCAGCTTTGAGCGGCACACAGCACATTAAAGAAGACCTTGAGGTCGCGCGGCAAAATCTTGACTCGGCCAAACGTGCAGGTGATTTAACGAAAATGTCCGAATTACAATACGGCGCTATTCCGGAGCTCGAGAAGCAACTTGAAACGGCTTCCCAAGCCGAAATGATGGACATGAAACTGTTAAGGAACAAGGTAACAGAAGAGGAAATTGCAGAGGTCATTTCAAAATGGACGGGGATACCCGTTGTAAAAATGCTTGAAGGTGAAAAAGAGAAATTACTTGAGCTGGAAGTTGAGTTACACAAACAGGTCGTTGGTCAAGATGAAGCTGTCAGCGCCGTCTCGAATGCCGTGAGAAGGTCTCGTTCTGGCATCGCTGATCCCAATCGACCTAACGGTTCCTTTCTGTTTCTTGGACCAACCGGTGTGGGCAAGACTGAGCTATGTAAAGCACTTGCGACCTTTCTATTTGACACGGAAGATGCACTGGTGCGAATCGATATGTCCGAGTTTATGGAAAAACACTCGGTTGCTCGCCTGATCGGTGCGCCTCCGGGATACGTTGGCTATCAGGAAGGGGGATACCTGACAGAAAAAGTGCGACGTAAACCCTATTCGGTCATATTGCTGGATGAAGTCGAAAAAGCGCATCCTGACGTGTTCAACATACTTTTACAGGTGCTAGATGATGGTCGGTTGACGGATGGTCACGGCAGAACGGTTGATTTCAAAAATACTGTGCTCGTCATGACCTCTAATCTGGGTTCTGACGTGATTCAGGCCATGGCAACTGACACAGGCTCCGACACCGCCTATGACGATATGAAAGAAGCTGTTATGGGGATCGTATCGCAGCATTTTCGCCCAGAATTTCTCAACCGCGTTGATGACTCTGTCGTATTTCATCCTCTGGCTCAGAATCAGATATTGGGCATTGCTGAAATTCAGCTCGAGATACTTAAAGCCCGTTTAAAGGATAACGACATTCATTTGCAAGTTGGTGCAGACACCCTCAATTTTCTGTCTGAAGTAGGCTATGACCCGGTTTACGGAGCGAGACCTCTCAAAAGGGCCATTCAGCGCTATATAGAGAATCCCCTTGCTCAGGAGTTGCTTTCAGGCAAATTCAAAGCAGGGGACAGTGTGAAATTAGTGCAGGAATCGGGACAAATTGCCTTCCACTAGTGAGTAATCACGGAAAGTACTGTACATAAAACCAGTATGCTGATACTGTGCATTTATCCAGTAAACGGAGGCCGGTAAATTGAACCGAAACATTCAGGCTAAAGCAGAAAAAGATATCCAGAACAAACTAGAAAGCGCACCGCTAAGGCATTCGCAGCTTGCGATGAGTGCAGCCAAGCGTATGCCCAGGGCGCGTAAAAAAGAGCGGGTTGGCAGGGTTGTTTGTCACCACCTGCTTCAAATGCTGGCGAGTGAAACGCCTGTGGCTGTGAATCAAAGCGAGTTTGAACTGGCGCCACACTCTTTGCCTGAATCTAGATCTCCAGCAGAATGCGACAATAGCATGCAAGATCATCTCTCAATAGTTCCTCGACAGGTTATGTCGCAGCAAGAAGAACAGTTTTCGCTCTCTATCTGAAGATGACCCCAGACGATTGTTTGTTCTGAGTATCTCAGACGACTGAGTTACCCTCCCACTAGCGCTCAAAATAGAGCGCTTTTTTTTGTCTAGAGGGTAATTTAACTGTTTGGCGCGTCGTCGAGCGTAAAAGGTGCTCTAATCAAACCAGACGGAAACCTTGTGTAACCAAGATATTTCGCTTGCCATATCCGTGAGTTTGTCAGCCAATGCTCGACCACTCGGAGCTGCAGCCCGATCGCCGATTGACTCGAAATGGGCTTCTCGGTCAAGAAAAATTTCAGCGTGTATGCCAGAGTTCAGATAATGCAATGTAAGTTTATAGACGTGTTTCGGCGTAAATTCACTCTCCCAGAGAGTCATCAATAATTCACGCGCCTCTCGTCTCAATGGTGGCAGACTTTGACGGGCGTTAACTTCAATCAGCTCGTCGTCTTCGGCATCTATGTGAACGACGACGTCATTGAGCTCGCTAAATGTGCTGGTCAGCTCGCGGGTTGCCCATTCTCCGATGTGGTGTCCTTCGGATACGCTGATGAAGGGTTCGACCTGCAGGTGAACATCTGCTAGCACGTCATTACCCATCCTTCTTGTGCGAATACTATGCACGCCATTGACGCCTTCAACGCCTTCAATTTTATCCTTGATTTGACCAACGTACGACTCTGCTAGCGATGTGTCGACCAGTTCCTCCACGCTTTGTTTTGATAATTTCCAGCCTATTTGTGCGATCATTAATGCAACACCCATCGCTGCCAGCATCTCGAGCCACAGGAAGCCTGCGATTGCGCCACCTACGCCTATCAGCACAATTATCGACGATAATGCATCGCTTCGATGATGCCAGGCGTTAGCGACGAGTAAGCGGGAGTTGGTTTTGTTACCCAAGGCGTGGGTGATTTGATATAGCCATTCCTTTCCTGCGATGGAAATCAGCGCTGCGATCAATGCGGGCCAGGCGGGAATGGAGACTTCAGAGACATCTAAAAGCCGCTGCATGCTGTCAAAAATCAGACCAGCTGACACCAGAATCAGCAGAATACCGAGTACGAAGGTACCAAAAGTCTCAAATTTAGCGTGCCCGTATGGGTGGTCTTCATCCGCTTCTGCCGCTCCTATTTTGTTAAATACCCATACCATGATGTCCGTAGCAAGGTCCGAGAACGAATGAATGCCGTCAGCGATAAGTGCGTGGGAGTTTGCGAAAATACCAACACCTACCTTAAGAAATCCAAGCGCAGCATCAACAATGCCGCTCAGAATAAGTAATCGCTGGGTTGCCTGTTTGTTGCCTTCACGGGTATCTGTTGTGATCGTGTTGGTCATGCTAAGAGAGTTTCGCTATGTCTTTTCGGTGGTGTTTCTCTTAGGGTGCAGGATAACAGGGTCGTGCTCATTAATTAACAATCATTACTGGCAAACTTAGGTGATGCGGGTATATCAGGCATTGATATTTTTGATCAGCCAGCTTCGGTCTAACCGGTACAACAGAGAAATTTTTGCGAAGGCCGCTGGGAGCGCTACATGGATAGAGATGGTTGACTCTGTCTGGCTGCTGAACTTTCTCTCGTAGGTGAAAAAAGACCGCTTGATTGATTGGAATCGTCTGCTTGATCAGCAACAATAGCAGCTCATCTAGATTAAATGATAAATCAATTGGACTTTATAGAAAGTTGCGTCATTGGCGCTGGTGTTGTCGGCTTGGCCATTGCCCGCTCGTTAGCTCAGAGGGTGAGCTCGTTGGTCGTGCTGGATAAAGAACCTCACTTTGGCCAAGGTATTAGCAGCCGTAACAGCGAAGTGATTCATGCCGGTATCTATTACGCAGCAGGATCGTTGAAAGCGGACCTCTGTGTTGAAGGAAAAGAACGGCTCTATCAATACTGTGAAAGTCATAACGTCAACTATCGAAAGATCGGAAAGCTCATCGTTGCTACTACCGAAGAGGAGCGCGAGGTACTCGATGGAATAAGGCTAAAAGCTGAGGCGAATGGGGTTTTTGATCTTGAATACTGGGATAGGCAAAAGATCAAGCAGGAAGAGCCGGAGGTACAAGCCGTTGCTGCGTTATTCTCTCCTTCAACAGGTATTATCAGCGCACATGATTTGATGACTGCTTATCTTGGCGATATAGAAAGTTGTGGCGGCAGTTTTGTTGGTCAAACACGAGTTACATCTGTGGAGCAGGGCGGCAAAGGTTTCATTATTACGAGCCAGATTGGTGGTGATAGTTACAAGTTCACCTGCGAGAAGCTGATCAATGCTGCGGGACTGGGCGCGCAGGGTATTCATGCCGCATTTGAATTCGATTACAGCGCTGATGTTCCTCCCTTACATTTGTGCAAAGGGAGTTACTTCACGTTGCCTGGAAAAAGTCCATTTAATAAACTGATATACCCTGTGCCAGAAAAATCCGGTGCAGGCCTTGGCGTTCATTCGACGATTGATCTCGGTGGTCAGGTCAAATTTGGGCCAAACGTTGAATACATCGAGGACGAAGATTACGCAGTAACATCTGACCTCGCCGACGCCTATCATTCATCTATCAGTCGCTACTATCCCGCGCTGAAGCAAGGTGTGCTTGTGCCTGCCTATGCAGGGATTAGACCGAAGCTACAAGGTCCGGACGATCCAGTGAAGGATTTCGTGATTCAAGGGCCGCAGGAACATGGCGTTGAAGGACTGGTACAACTATTCGGTATAGAATCTCCCGGATTAACATCTTCTCTTGCGCTAGCGGAAAAGGTTCGACAGGCACTCGTAATTTAAATAATGAACACCTCTGAAATGGATTGGAAACATGAGTCTTGAAGAAGAACGCAGGGAATATCGATACGGTAGATTGACTAAAAAATCATTACAGGACACACCCTCTGCCCAATTTGAGTCCTGGATGTCTCAGGCGCTTGAAGCGAAGATTCAGGACCCAACCGCCATGAGCATAGGTACGTTAGGTCCGAATGGTATGCCTTGGCAACGCATTGTTTTACTTAAGGGGTTTAGCGATGACGGACTGGTTTTTTATACGAACCTAGGTAGCCAAAAGGCGCAGGAGTTTAAACATCACAACCAAGTAAGTGCGCTATTTCCGTGGCTGCAAATGGATCGACAAGTTATCGTTGCAGGTCTCATACAACCCATGAGTGCTGCTGAGAGTGCGGCGTATTTCCTCTCCCGACCCCGTGAAAGTCAATTAGCCGCGTGGACTTCCCATCAAAGTCGATCTATTTCATCCCGGCAATTTTTAGATGCGCAATTCCAAAGCATGAAATCAAAATTTCAAAAGGGTAAGATTCCAGTGCCTGATTTCTGGGGTGGTTTCAGAATTGTGCCTCAACAATGGGAATTTTGGCAGGGCGGTGAAAACAGGCTGCATGATCGATTTAGATACGTGAAGGTCGAATCCGGAGATCAATGGGAAATAAATCGCTTGGCTCCATAGTGCGGTTTCCTTATCCAACGGCGGGGACACTGCAGGTGTCTCATCAGTAACACTGATGCATCTAAAAATAATGCCGACAATAGAGTAAACGCATGCCGAATCATTCGGAAAATCACGATCATCATAAACATGACGCTGCTCACGAGGAGCACGGTCATGGTTCTCTCGATGATGGTCCTGTTGGAGATGGCTTTCACAGTCATGGCCATGGCCATGGTCACGTCCACGATCATGGTTATGATTTCAGTAAAGTCAATGCTGGTTTTATGATCGCGATTGCCGCAAATCTTATATTCACCGTGCTTGAAGCTGTATACGGATTTTTATCTAACTCAGTAAGCCTGTTGGGCGACGCGGGTCATAACCTTTCAGATGTGCTCGGATTGTTGCTGGCCTGGGGCGCTTCTTACCTAGCCACAAGAAAAAGCACCGAACTGTATTCTTACGGGTTCAGGAAAACGACGATCCTTGCAGCAATAATCAATGCAATGACCTTGGTCTTTGCTGCAGGTTTTATCGCTATTGAATCAATAGAGAAGTTTTTTACGCCATCACCTATGGATGAGGTCATCGTCATGGTCGTCGCGGGTATCGGTATTGTAGTCAATGCCGGCACTGCGATGATATTTATGAAAGGCAGTAAAGAAGATCTGAATTTGAAAGGAGCCTATTTACATCTTGCTTATGACGCTGCGATTTCTGCCGCGGTGGTTGTTGGTGCATGCATCAGCTATTTCTCTAATTGGCACTTAATTGATCCGTTGCTTGGTTTACTCATCGTTGGAGTGATCTTGTTCGGCACCTGGGGACTATTACGAGACTCCATTAATCTGATTCTGGATGCAGTGCCGGAGGGCTGCAGCCCTCAGGGTGTCAAGGCATATCTTGAAGGAATATCAGGGGTGTCTGAAGTTCATGATTTACACATTTGGGCGATGAGCACGTTTGAAAACTGTATGACAGCGCATCTTGTGATGCCGGAAAATACACTTTGGGAGTCAGAATCAAGTTATGAGGAAATAGGTCAGGCGATGAGAAGAGACTTCAATATTCATCACATCACGCTTCAAGTTGAGAGGGATTTTACCTGTTCAACTAATGACTGTTGATAGCATCGTTAATGTCATAGAGGAGCAGCGCTAATGCTGTTGGCGGTTAAAAGAACAATATAACCCCAGGGTAATGCGCCCAGAATAATTTCCGTTAGTCCAGTAATGTTCCCTTAGGGTGAGTCTCGGGGTGTTAGTTCTGGTTTGTTAAATATCAGTTCCCGTCGAAATCTGTTTATTGGCTTGAGTTGCCCGGGAAATGTCATCGCTTGCGACAGGACAATCGGCGTTGATGTATGAGAAGATTATTATCATCTAAATAAAAACAAGAAAAACAAGGACTTTGCATGAGTGTACGGGGAGAATTTTCATCCCGCCTAGGATTTATTTTAGCGGCGGCAGGTTCGGCAGTTGGCCTTGGTAATATCTGGGGGTTTCCTACCCAGGTTGCAGGAAATGGTGGTGCTGCGTTTGTGCTGGTGTATGTCATTCTCGCTTTTGCGCTTGCTTACCCCGTGTTGATGGCTGAGTTGATTATCGGGCGTGCAACACGTTCAAATATGGTAGATGCGCTTGGCATCGTGACAGGAAGCCCCGTTGGTAGAATCACCGGCGTCTGGGGTTTTGTTACGGTCTCTTTCATTCTTGCTTTTTACGCGCTGGTCGCTGGCTGGATGATCGCTTTCTTCCTTGAAACCTTGTCTAGTCTGGTTGGTTTGGAGCGGCTGTCAGAGTGGCTGACATCACAAACCGTGTTACGTGATGTGATTTTTTGCGGTCTTTTCATGGCCGCTACGGCAGGGATTGTACTTGGCGGCGTAAGTAATGGAATAGAGAAGTGGTCGGTGAGATTGATGCCAACACTGATATTGCTGATTGTGCTACTCATCGTTTACGTTGCAACGCTCGACGGTGCATCTGCCGGTTTTAAGGCCTATCTGTTGCCCGATTTCAGCAAAGTGCTCAACCCCGGGCTGTTGGTGAGCGCGATGGGACAAGCATTTTTCTCCATGTCTCTTGGTGTAGGTACGATGTTGGTCTACGGATCGTATATCCAAAATAGTGAAAAGCTATCAACACTCGGCGCCTCTGTTGCATTGGTCGATATTGGCATCGCGGTGATTGCCGGTTTGTTAATTATCCCCGCGATGTATGTCGCCCTTGCTAACGGTGTGGAAATTTACACGGAGGCTGGCGAACTCATTGCCGGGGACTCACTGATCTTTACTGTCCTGCCAGCGTTATTTGATACGATGGGCGCAGCGGGTAGTCTGGTTGCTTTTGTTTTTTTCGCCTTGATGATCATCGCGGCGTTGACCTCGTCGATTTCCATGCTGGAGGTTCCTGTCGCTTATGTTGTAGAGAGTAAGGGATTCACCCGCACCAAGGCGGTTTGGGGGCTCACGACCGTTATTTTCTCTGTCAGCACGGTTATCGCATTTAATTTTGGTGAGCTTTTCGGGTTGGTGATTTCATTGACCACTCAGTACAGTCAGCCCCTCTTGGGCTTCGTGTTGTGTATTTTCGCGGGTTGGGTATGGCATCGCGATAATATTCTGCAAGAGCTGGAAAAAGGCGATGAGGGGGTAAGTGCTAGTCTGTTTTGGATGATCTGGCCCTGGTACATTCGGTTCGTATGTCCGGTTGTGATCCTGATCATGTTTTACAGGTCTTTCTAAAAATTCATACAGCTTTTATCAAGCAAGCTTTTTTCTCCCGTAGTGACCATAAGGAAAAGAAAAAGCAAAGAGATCGGAGAGGCACCCTTACATAGCTTAACCTGTTGACTCTAAATCCATATTCGTTTCTTATCGATGTTTGTAGAAAGTTTATTCGAAGGAAAGTTATACCATGCCGTCATTTAACCAGTTTCTTAAAAACACCATCGAACAGACGCCACTTGATCCTATCGTACTGGATAAGCCAATAGAGATAGGGGAGCTTCCTACGCCGGCATTAACAATTGATCTCGAGATCTTCGAGCGTAATCTCGAAAACATGCAAAGTTATCTGGACAGTTGCAATCTTGGGTTAAGAAGTCACGGCAAAATGCACAAGTGTCCAATCATCGCAAAGAAGCAGATCGAACATGGTGCGCTGGGAATATGTACCGCAACCGTAAGCGAAGCTGAGATGATGGTGCGTGCAGGCATTGAAGATATTCTTATCACTTCGCCAATAGCAACAACGGATAAAATAGCGCGCGTTATTGAGATGGGTCTGGTGACGGACAAGTTACACCTTGTTGTGGATGACGTCGGGAATGCGACGGCGCTCAACATCGCCGCGCGCGATGCTGGAATCATACTTTCGGTCTATATAGACCTCGATCCCCCCATGGGAAGAACCGGCGTTGAGCAGGGTGCACCGGCGCTTGCGCTTGGGCAACACCTTGCGGATGAATGCAATAATCTTTCTCTTGATGGTCTGCAGATTTACATCGGTAGTTGCATGCATATCCACGGGTTTGAAAAAAGGCGCGATCGATATGCACGTATGATGGCGCTTACTGCTTCAACCCGTGAAATGTTTCTTCAAGCTGGCATTGATGTACCCGTCGTCTCCGGTGGAGGCACCGGCTCCTACAATATGGAATCTGATATAGGTGTACTTACTGAAGTTCAGGCGGGCTCCTACGTTTTTATGGATGTTGAATACCGCGAAATCGGTGGAGAAAAAACTGAGCTTTTTTCGGACTTTGAACCCTCGCTCCACGTGCTGGTCACTGCTATCAGCAAACCCCAGAAAAAATTGATCACGGTTGATGCTGGTTACAAGTCTTTCGCGTCAGATACGGTCAAACCTCAGTTCAAGGATATTGAAGGTGTTGATTTTAACTGGGGAGGAGATGAGCACGGTATTATTTTGTTGAACAATCCATCGGTGGAAATCCGGTTGGGAGATAAGTTACCCATTGTCACACCTCACTGTGATCCAACAGTAAACCTATACGACTACTATTTTCCTCATCGGGATGGCGTTGTTTCTGAGATCTGGCCAATAGCAGCACGGGGTAAATCTCAGTAGTTTTCAGCGGGTTCACCATATCTTATTAATAACCTAACACTTGGAATCGTAAATGCACCAGTTTGTTCCCTACTTTGAAGATTTTGCCGTTGGAGATGATCTCAGTGATGTACCCGCGGTGACTATTACCTCAGGGCAGGTTGCCATACACCAGGCGATTTTTGGTGACAGGCTTAAGATGGCGCTTGATCATCCCCTTTCAACCGCAGTCACAGGCCATCATCAAGCGTTGGTTAGCTCATCATTGGTTTGCAACATTGCGATCGGACTTAGCACAATTCCTTCGCAGAGAGTCATGGGGAATCTGTTTTACAGGGGCCTAGTGTTACGTGAACCAGTATTTGTTGGGGATACGCTATCGGTGACGACCAAAGTTGTTGGCCTCAGACAGAACAAGCTCCGAGCAGGGCGAGCGGCGTCTGGGATGGTTGCTTTAGAAATACAAGTAAAAAACCAACACGGTTCGACCGTCATGCATTTCTGGCGTTGTCCAATGATCCCTTGCCGTGATGGGGCAATTGATACAGGCAAAGTAGATGACTTTGGTTTTATGCCGGAGGAAATCGAAGCTTCAGAGCTGCTCGCAGTGGTGCCTGATTGGAACTACGAAAAATATCGCGCAATGACCTCTGGTGCCTACTTTAGTGACTTGGTCGTGGGCGCCACGACAAATATTGAAGCGAAAGATACCGTAACCTCGGCGCCTGAGTTGGTCCGTATGACTCTCAATATGGCAATGACCCATACTGATGCAGGGCAAAGTGTCTATGGCAAACGATTAGTTTATGGGGGGCATACGATAGCGATGGCAGCGGCTCAGTTGTTGCGGGTAATGCCCAATATGTTGTCAGTGCTTGCTTGGTACAAGTGCGATCATCTTGCGCCTGTATTTGAGGAGGACGTCTTGTACTCAAGTGTCACCATTGAGGGTTTGACCCAAATAAAAAGCGCGGGCATCGTAAATCTCTCTATACAGACTTATGCTGTCAGATCTGATGGTGAAACAGGTGATGTACAGGTACTGGATTGGAAACTGGCGGTGCTATCTGCGTGATAGCAAAACAGTATTGAGATGTATAGAGCATTCAGCTAGTGGTCGTGTCCCGCGGGTCTCTCGGAATAAATCTGTTGTATGGCTTGAAGTTGTGCGGAGTCAACAATACCCTTTGTTTCAAGCGTATCGGTGAGAGCCGCGAGAAATAGAGGGTAATATTGGTATTCAGCCGTTGGGTTGCGCCGTTCCCAATCGTCAATTCTAGCTATCAAGGAAGCTCTGAATTCGTCCCACTCAAATGCGCCATTCTCACTCAACAGTCGGGCCATGCCAAATACACGACTTTGCCAAGGTTCGTCGAACAGCAGCTCGCCGTTTATCAGTGGTGGTGCCCCTCGGCCCAGTAGTTCTGGGTCAGGCGAGGTGTCTTTCTCATGCATGGGCTACCCCTATCATCGCGTCTCTGGATACGCGATTAGCCAATTCTGACTCGGTCATATTCTCGGTTCCAGCAGGTTGTTCCGGCAGTACCATGTAACGTACTTCCGCGCTGGAGTCCCAGACTTTTATTTCCGTATCCGATGGCAACGCGAGTCCCATTTCAGCAAGAACCTTGCGGGGCTCCCTGACGATCCGTGACCGATAGGCCGGATCTTTGTACCATTTAGGTGGCAGACCAAGAACTGCCCATGGGTAGCAAGAGCAGAGAGTACATACAACAACATTGTGAATATTGGATTCATTGGCGACGACGACGAGTTTCTCTGTTTGTCCGCCTTCAAATTTGAAGTCTTGAATAGCCTTAGTACCGTCGTTCAGGAGTCGCGTCTTGAAAGCGGGGTCTTTCCACGCCCGGGCGACAACTTTTGCACCATTCATGGGGCCAACGCGCTCTTCATACTGAACGATGACATGATCAACATCGCTTGCTTTGAGCAGACCTCTTTCAATCAGCAGTGATTCTAGGGCCTCTGCTCTGATTGCTTGTGGGGAACTCTCGTGATGATGAGCATGTCCGTGATGGCTATCTCCTGTACCGTCTGTTTTATCGGTCAATTTTGCCTCCGGTATTATTGTTGATATATGTCGTTGGAATAATCGCCTGCATGGAGATAGGACTCAAATAGATCGAGGCTTACCTGAACGCCGTGTTCTCCGTCATCCCAAAGGTCGGTGGCTCGGAAGGCGATTGTGTACAAATGTTGGGGCTGTTCACCTTCACCATGGGCATTTGAATCGGGAAAAACCCAAACGCCGTGATGTTTAATCACGGTACCTGTTTTACCTCGAGCGTAGGCTGGTAAACGAGTGTGCCCCGGAACACTTTGATTAGTCGTTCTAATTTGAGTGTGAATGTCAAACTTGGGTGCGTGGTTCAATGAACGCTGAGCACCCTGCGCTGCAGGTTGTTTGATTGGTGTAGCGACCTGTTTATTCGGTTGTGCGGCAATCAGGTCATTCTCTTTAGCGCCGATAGCTAATGCTCGTGTCGTAATTTCTTTTTGAGTTACCACTCCGGCTTCGACCAACAGGGTTTCTATGCCGCCGAGCCATCGTCCGTAATAGCCATGAGTAAGATACGCCGTTGGGGATATCCGCTCAACACCATGCCGAAACGTATCGGTGTTGGTCCACGCGCCACATTTTGGACCGACGTTTGACATGGTAAATACCGCTGCCTGCCAGCGCTCAGCAAAGTTTCGAGCGCTTGGTTGCCCTTTGTCAACTTTCCCGTGGCCCTGCTTACCACCGAGATCATGTATACCATCCATTAGCGTTCCATTTTTGCGACGGTTGCTTCCCTTATGCGTCTCTTGTCAATTTTGCCGGAGGCGATCCTCAATAAAGGTTCGGAGGCAAATTCAATGTATCTAGGGATTTTGAATTTTGCGATGTGCTCAGCTAAGTAATCACTTAGGGTATCGATAGTGATTGCATCCTCACTGAAAACGGTTGCACCCACTTCTTCACCCAATCGTTTATCCGGGACAGCATAGACGCTTGCTTCTAAAATTGCCGGGTGAGATAGCAGTGCGGCTTCGACTTCAGCACATCCAATATTCTCTCCCCCCCGGATCACTAAATCCTTAATCCGATCGACGATATAGAGGTAGCCTTCCCCGTCGATGTAAGCAACGTCACCCGTATGTAGCCATCGATCGCTAAATGCTTCTGCATTGGCATCGGAGCGGTTCCAATAACCTTTAATCACGGATGTGCCTTTGACAAGTAATTCACCGCGCATGTTTGCTGACAGCTGTTGTCCCGATTCATCGATGATTTTCAATTCCAAAACAGCAGAACATCTGCCGGAGCTTCCTGGGTGTGCTAGATAGTCCTCGCCGCCAATGCCAGCCCCGATTGCATTGGTTTCGGTCATTCCCCATCCGGTATTCGGCAGGGCTTTTTGGAACGTGGCTGCTATCCCCTTGACCTGTTCTGGTGCTCTTGGTGCACCGCCACCTCCCACGCTAGCGAGGGTGCTTAAATCGCGGTTGGTTTGCTTTGCGACCTCAACTAAATCTCCAGTCATCGCGGCCGGAGCAACGAAGGATGCGATTTTTTCCTGTTCGATAAGTTCTGCTGCTACCGTTGCGTTCCACCGATACATTGACACCAGTTTTCTCTGCGATCTGTAACTTGAGAGGTAAACAGCATGCGATCCCGTTGCATGAAATAGAGGAACAGCCAGTAGGGTTGCAAGCTGATAATCATTCTTTGGTGGTTCGATACCTGCAACCAGCATTGCAGAACGCTGATCCAGCTCCCAGGACATTAGGGCGGTTATGATGTTTCTGTGGCAAGAAACTGCCCCTTTGGGATGTCCAGTCGAGCCTGATGTAAACAGAATCGTTGCATCATCATTTGGTCCGACCGTCGCTTCAGGCATGTCGCATGGCGCTATGCTTGATAATAGATCTTCTAGTACAGGAATATCCTCTGGAAGGGGTTTTTCGGGACGAACAGCGATCACGCGGACTCCAGCACTTTGATAGACTGACTGTACTCTATCGATTCGTTCCTGATCCGCCAGCAAGATTTTCGCGCCGCTGTGATTTAACCCATATTCAATCTCTTCTGTAGACCAGAGGGCATTCAGCGTGACCGCGATAGCACCAATTGAGGTTACCGCGGTAAACGCCATGATCCACTCAGGATAATTACGCATTGAAATAGCAACCCGGTCGCCCTGTTGTACGTGATAGTCATTTACCAGTAAGTGACCAATCTTTGCCGCATTTTGATAAGTCTCTTCAAAAGAGTATCGCTCTTCTTGGTAGACGATAAATGTTTCATCGCTGCGGTTGTCTCGATACAAGTCGCCGAGGGTAAGTGGTGCGTGAACGAAGGCACGACAGGATTCACCGTAGAGTTCGACCTCATGAAGTTCGTAGGGTTGTCCCGGGCTGGTTAGGTGTGCAATTGCGTCTGTTCTTGTTGCAAATTCCGACATGGTTTGTGATTTTACTCTCTGTGTAAGAAGCGGCATTACTTAAGATGCCCCTAAATGTATCTGAAAAATACGATGGCTGCCAATCGAGCGATGTTTACTTGTTCTCACCAACCGTGTGCTTGTTTAATTCAAGCAAGCAGTCTGGTTTTCCTCGAGTGTACACATGGTCATGATTCGAAGTGTCTTGTCCCTTCCTCGTTTCAATTCAAACTGAATCTCATCGTCTTCCCGAAACGCTGTTAAGTCGGTTGCGCCGGCTACCCCAAAATACATTGTCATAGGTTGCATATTGAATTGCTTCAATTCACCGTGAGTAATTTTTACTCTTCGCCCGGATTCATCGATCTTGACTATTTTACCTTTGGTGATTTCTATGCGCTTCCTATCTTGCGCGTCAGCGACTACCGGCGGGGTAATAATCGTCACGATTAGAGCTAAGGCTTTAGTGATTCGAGAAAGTTTGTCAGTTGTCGTCATTCAGGGTGTCTCTCTATCTGATGGGTCGTCGGTAAATATTTTGGGCTAAGTTTCTTTTATTGAGCGTTCGATCCAAATGAAATAGATCACCGGGATAATAATCAGTGTCAGCACAGTGGTTGATAGCATTCCACCAAGCATGGGTAAGGCAATTCGACGCATGACATCGGCACCGGGTCCATCAACCAGGAATATTGGGGTAAGACTCGCCATGACTGTGATCACCGTCATGAGTTTCGGGCGTACTCTGAGTACAGCACCAGCGATAATTGCCGCGAAGAGTTCTTTAGAGCTCCTTGGGCGGTCGTTTAATACTTGTTGATCTATGTACAGCAGCATAATGATCGTTGTTTCGATTGCGATGCCTGCCAATGCGATAAATCCGACGGCGACCGCGACAGACAGATTAAAGTCAAATATCCAGACCGCCCATAATCCGCCAGTTAACGCGAAGGGTAACGAAAATATGACGATCAGGGTTCGATCAAGCTGGCGAAAGTGCAGCATCAACAGTAAAAAAATGATGGCAATGACGGCAGGGACTGCAATCATAAGTCGCTTATTAGCCACCTCGAGCTGTTGGTATTGCCCAGACCACTCTATTGCATACCCAGGGGGAAGCCGTATCTCTTCTGAGACGAGTTGGCTAGCGTCTGCGACATAGCTCCCTAGGTCCCGCTTGCTGATGTCGACAAAAACCCATCCGGTCAATCGGGCATTTTCAGATCTGATCATGGGAGGGCCATCCGCATAGCTGATCTGAGCAAGTTCTTTCAGTGGGATATGAGCACCTGCGGGGGTCGGTAAAAGCACTTCCTCTAAATCCTGTGAGGTTTCGCGAAACGGCCGGTCATAGCGCAGAATAATATTGTATCGCTCTCTGCCTTCAACGCTCTCTGCGAGCTTGATTCCGCCCAATGCTGACTGTACAACGGTCTGAAAAGTACCCATGTCAATATTTCGCCTCGCCAGTTCGGCACGATCAGGCACGATCTCAAGGTATTTGCCACCGAGCACACGGTCGGCAAAAGCAGACCTCGTTCCCGGAACATCTTGAATAACGCTCTCGATTCGGCGAGCGATATTGGCAATTTCATATAAATTATTGCCGGTAATTTTGATGCCAACGGGTGTTCGAATGCCCGTCGATACCATATCCATCCTTATCTTGATTGGGTATCCCCAGGAATTAACGAGACCGGGCATTTGTAGGCGTGAATCGAGTTCTTTGACTATATCGTCTGCGGTGATGCCAGGTCGCCACTGTGACTTCGGTTTGAGTCGGATCCAACTCTCAATCATTGTGAGCGGAGCAGGGTCTGTTGCCGTGTCGGCGCGCCCAGCTTTGGCAAACACGCTCTCAACCTCGGGCACAGTTTTGATGATTTGATTCGTTTGCCCGAGTATCTCTCGCATTTTTGTTGCCGAGGCACCGGGCAAAGTTGTTGGCATATAAAGTAACTCTCCCTCATATAGCGCTGGCATGAACTCCGAACCTAATTTGGTAAGCGGCACGGCGATGCTGCTTATCACTAGCAGTCCGAATATGATGGTCGACCATCGGAATTTCAACGCAACTGATAGCATCGGGCGGTAGATCCCGATGAAAAACCGGTTGATTGGGTTTTTGGTTTCGACGGGCATGTGTCCTCGAAGAAACCACAGCATAAGTACTGGAACGAGTGTGATCGAGAGTATGGCTGCGAATGCCATAGCATAGGTTTTTGTGTAGGCTAGCGGGGAAAACAATCGATAGCTTTCACCTGTTAGAGCGAAGATCGGTAAGAACGAAGCTGTAATGATGAGAAGACTGAAGAAGAGACCCGGGCCGACTTCTTGCGCGGATGAGGTGATGACCGCTAACCTGTCTTTCGCGCTAGGATTGGTTCCGGACGCGTAAAATGCGGATAGTTTCCTAGAGCCGTTTTCGACCATAACGATCGAAGCATCGACCATCGTGCCGATAGCGATCGCAATACCCCCAAGTGACATAATATTTGCCGTAATGCCTTGATAGGACATGAGTAAAAAAGCACCCAGTATGCCAAGTGGTAATGTGATTACGGCGACAAAAACCGAGCGCATATGCAAAAGGAAAACAAAGATGACTAAGGCGACTGTCACGCCTTCTTCTAAAAGTTTCTGAGCGAGATATTGCACTGCACCCTTTATGAGCGGGGCGCGATCATACACGGGTATAATTTCAACACCCGGCGGGAGTCCTTGTCTCAATTGTTCTAGTCTCGATTTGACCCTATCAATGACCTGCAGCGCATTTTCCCCGTCGCGCATGATCACGATGCCCGCAACGGTTTCTCCTTCGCCATTTAGCTCGACAATACCGCGCCTTAGAGCGGGTCCTTCAATGACTCGCGCGATTTCTTTCAAAGTGATCGGTGCATCATCTGAGGCAAACACAACCACCGCTTCAAGATCCGCTTTATTCTTCACATAACCGATTGAGCGAATGACATATTCCGACTCACCCTGCTCGAGCACTCGGCCACCGACCTCTTCGCTAGCAAGCTTTATCGCAGATATGATGCGTGAAATTGGCACATTAAACGCTCTAAGTCGATTGGGGTCGATTAGCACTTGGTATTCGCGTACAAAACCACCAACTGATGCAACTTCGGCGACGCCCTCTACGCTCGCAAGTTCAAACTTCAGGAACCAATCTTGCAATGACCTAAGTTGTGCTAAATCAGTGTTCCCAGATTTATCGACAAGTGCGTACTGGTAAATCCACCCGACACCGGTGGCATCAGGTCCAATTCGGGGTATTGCAGAATCCGGCAAACTTGAACCAAGACGTGATAGCGCTTCAACGACTCTCGCCCTTGCCCAGTACTGATCAACATCATCCTCGAAAACCACATAGACGAAACTCGTACCAAACATCGATGCGCCACGAACATCTTTTGTTTTCGGTAGTCCCAGTAGTGCCGTTGAGAGGGGATAGGTCACAAGGTCTTCAACTATCTGGGGTGACTGGCCAGGAAAGTCTGTTCGAATGATAATTTGCGTGTCTGTTAAATCCGGAATTGCGTCGAGCGGTGTGTTCAGAGCGGAAAGCCAACCGGCAATGCCCAGAGTGGTTGCGAGCACCAGAACAATTATTTGATTGTGTAGAGACCAGGCGATGATTTTAGCAATAGGTTGTTTTGAAAAATCTGTGCCGTTCGAATAGGTATCGGGGGCGTCAATCATGCCGCGCTCCTAACGATGGGCTGCATGGGGTGCCATGCGCCTGTCTGGTGTTTTTTTAGAAGGGCTTTTCGCTGGCAGTATAATGTTGCGCACAGATCCTGACCCATACGGATTTGATGGGCTGTCTCCTTGCTGAATAAAGTAATGGCCTGATTCGACGTCTTGGTACAGTCTAATACCGAGTGCGTGATAATGAGTGGGCATCTCTTGTAATAACCATGGACTGAGAGCTTGAGTTAATAGCGCCAGCTGAGATGCGAGTGAGTTGCCATCGTCTGTATTTTGCACATCGATTAAAACCTGCTGCATTTTTACAATTTCAGTTTGCAGTCGCGTGTTTGGAAATTTTTTGCTGAGTATGTCGCCAGCGGTTATTGTTGAGCTAAGGTAATGTGGATCAATGTCGTATTGGTCTATGAGTGCCTCGTGGAAGTAGATCGCTGTTTCAACAAAGTGATCTATTAGCGCGATATCGTTGGTGTCTAGAGACAACTCGGATAATGGTATATTCAATAAGCTTGTCGAGGGTGCTAACTTTGCAAACCCTTCACGCAAATTGGCTTCCGAGTCGAGCATAAACTGTCCACTTACAACAACCCGCTCGGACTCATTAAGGCCGGCAGTTATTTCGGTTTTACCTTCAGTTGTGCCGCCAATCTGTATTTTCCGCGACCGAAACTTTCCCTCACCCAGAGAAATGATGACATGCGAACCTAAGCTATCGTACAACACAGCTTCGCTAGGAATCGTAAGGGATTCCCCTCGCTCCACTTCAAATGCAACATCGGCGAATGCACCCGGGCGAAGAACGCCTTGCTCGTTCTTGACGACAATACGAACCTTGAGAGTGCGTGTTACCGGGTCTATCGTAGGATAAACATAATCAACTATTCCCGTCGCAGGAGCAGAGGGGGCGCTAGGAAAATTCAGTCTGACGGGGATGCCGCTTACAACGTCGTTGATGTCCTGTTCCACAATCGAGGCAATTACCCATACATCAATATAGGATTGTAGCTTTAAAACAATATCGCCAGGTTTAACGTAGGCACCATCCCGTGCTTCAAGCGATTGAACGATGCCGCTATCTTCGGCATAGACCGGTATTCTTTCAAGGAGCTCCCGTTTCTCTCTGAGAGATGCAATTGCCGTTCGTTGCATGCCCAGTGATCTTAACCTTTGCTCCGTTGCGTTGATTCTGTTTTTGTTACCGATATTGAGAGACGCTAAAAAGTCTTTTTGTGCCGCAACGAGTTCAGGACTGTAAATTTGATACAGGAGCTGACCTCGGGCCACTGTGTCCCCCTCCGCAGTGACTGCGAGATTTTCAATCCAGCCTTCAAGACGGGATGCCGAAACAACTTCCCTTCGTGTGTTGGCCTGCACATTGCCAAAGGCTCGGATCTTGCGGCTTAGAGCGGTTTTTTTTACTTCAGCAACTCTCACGCCCATTGTCTGAAGCATACCTTCAGATACCTGAATATCCTCCGGTGCTGAGAGCGGTGCTTGTGATAATCTCGCTGCTACTAAATCCATACCGCATACGGGGCAGATGCCATCAGCATCAGTTGAGATGTAATGTGGATGCATGGGGCAGGTATATTTGGCAATTTCCTGCGACATTGAAGGTTGACTAAGAAGAAGACTAAAAATAAATATTGTTGCTGTAGTAATCATTCGTCGTTTCATATCAGCACCAGCTGGCTGTTAGCCTTTATCGTCATCATGTTGCGTCTGGCCTTTTCGCGAGATATTTTTGATTTGAATTGAAGTCGGGTTATTTCCCCGTCGACAATCGGTGCATAGTCACCGGTGCCGGATTCATAGGTGGTGAGAGACGCAGCTATTTGTTCTTCCAAAGCCTGCAGTTGCTTCTCAAGCAACACGATGTTTGAGTTTGCCGCTTTCCGCTCTGCTGCGAAGCGACGCCATTCAGATTCTACTTCCCGGGCGATAGATGATACGTCCATTTTTGCGGCAGCTTTTTCTGCTATTGCTGCTCGAAGTGCTGGTGCTTGTTTTTTACTCGCCCATATCGGTACCGTGAATGTAAGTTGTCCGGAAAACCAATCGTCTCCGCTGAAGGGTGACCCCATTTGTCCCGTTCCTGCCTGACGTTGTTGATACGTCAGGCTTACGCCCCAGCTTGGTCCATTTTCGGCTTGAACTTCACTCACTCTTGTTTCTGCGATAGAGATATTTGCCATCGCTAATCTGACTCTGTGAAATGAAAGTGGATTTCCATCCCATTCGGTAAGTGGCAGAGGAGGGGGATGGATGTCAGTTTCCATTTCGATAAGACTGTCAATTTTTGCTTTGACTGCGGAGAGCTGAGCCTGCAAATTTACAACTTCCTGTGCGACATCAGCACGTTCGATATCTATTCTGGCTAAGCGGAACACCACGGCTCTGCCTGCATTTATTTCGTTTCGAACGACCTGTTGCAATTCTGAATATTTACGATCCCGCTGACGTGCAAGAGAGATTTCTTGCTCTAGGTTTACCTGATCGATAAGACCGATAATCAAAGAAGCGCGCAATAGACTATGTTCATATTCGAATGCCAATTCCAGCGATGCTGATTTTGTTCTCGCGTTTTGTAGCCGTGCCCGTCTGATACCACCGTTTGGAATCGATTGCTGGATACCAATAGATTTGTGGGTGGGTAAGAAGTCATCGAATGCAAAGGTGTTGATTGGCACATTGTTTAGGCCTAGCGAGATTATTGGGTCTGGTAGGGCGCTGTCCGCCTTCGCGAACGCTTGCATAGCAGTAGATCGGAGTTTGAGCTGCTGAAGCGTCGGATGCTTCAACAAACGCGCTTCGATTGCTGCAAAATCTTGAGGCTGAAAACCTATTGCATCCGAACTGATCGCTAAAGGTGCGTAGATTGCCAATAATTGTGCGAAAACACCTGTGAAAAAACGTGCCCGGAGCCGCGTAGTAGGCTGGATCTTAAATTTGTGTTTTGGGTTCATCTAATCTTTTCCATCGGGAACCAAGAAACAGCCACGGCAAGACAAGCCGTGGCGCAGTTGAAGGAACCGTCAGGTCTAGATGGTCAGAATTTGATGTAAGGTGACAGGGGTGAAGGCCAACATCGGAGGATTGTCAGGCGGCCTTTCTGAAAATAAAGATTTTTGTTGGAACGCGGAAAAATCGAGTAACACGAAGAAATAAAGAGCTTCGAAGTCCGTATCAGCCAATAGAGAGGAGACAAGGACAGGCGCTGCCTCACGAGCCATACTAGTGACACATTCTGCACAGGAATCACAGTGCCCTGAATCGTGTGCCCCTTTGTCTTGAAGCGTCAAATCAATTTCAGCGCTCGTGGCCATATCATGGCAGGGCATCTCTGTATCATTTGCCACAAGGTAATGTTTTGCTGCGGATAAATCGACTACTGGGGAAAGCAACGATTGTTCTGCGTTGGATGGCATTGGCGTGGCTGAGCAACAGCCAAGGACCGGCGCGACGATCAGAACAGTCGAGGCAATTAGGGCGATAGTTAAATGCTTCAAGGTGTACATGACGCTGATTCTAGCAGTATTTTCTTTGTGACATAGTAGTTTTCACTGCCCTTGCGTCTCATTGGTTCAAATCTCAGCCGAAAGGCTAGTGTCTGCCCCATGTTTCATAATGAGTTTTGTTTGCCGCAGGCTTCCTGCGTATTGGGCCGAATTTCCCCATTGGATAGCCAATAGGAATCGTAACCACCACGCCATATTCGTCGGGAATTGCGAAGTGCTCGCATAATGCTTCTTCAAAGACCTGATGCATTGTAGTTAGCGCAGCGCCTAGGTTTAGGGATCTGCATGCTAGTAATATGTTTTGTACGCAGGGGTAAACCGCACCGAAGTTGGGAGGTGCGAGACCAATTCTATCTGCTTCGGCGACTTTGAATGGCCAATCACGCAGTCCGCAGACAATCAAAATCACAGGAAATTCTTGCATGTGGTTAACTTGATACTGCATGGCCTTTATCTGTCGGGTCAGTGCTGTATCCTTTTCGGTCGACATTGACATCATGCCGGTGAACCTGGATTCAATGGCGGCCTTATATCGCTCAGCGAACCAGGCTTTACTGTCAGGCTGTTGCAGTACCAGAAATGACCAGGGTTGAGTGTTTTGGCCTGAGGGCGCTTGCACGCCGGCTTCGAGTATCTTGTTCAGCACGGACGGTGGCACGGGGTCAGGTTTGAGCCTTCTCATGGCACGCATCGAGCTTGCGAGCTCAAAAAAAGTCTCGTATTGCCGGTTTTCATTCATATTTCAGACCTCTTTGCAGCTTTTGTCCTCGAAATGATACCCCAACCGGTTTGCTGCTGGAAAACAGCAAAGCTTTTTAGTGATTTCCTGAACAATATCAGTACAATGCGCTGCTTTTGATCATGTCCCCAAGCGCCCCAGCGTCGATTACGTAACGCAGCGTTTAGAGGGTAATATATCTACGAGGAAGCTAAATTGTTTAAATTTATTGCATGGGCTGCGCATTGCCTCTCAACTCAACCCGGCCATATTGATCCTTATGTTGCTGACTTACTGAACCGCGGACTAAAAGATCGCTCTAAGAAATCAAACAACGTTGTCCAGTTGAATGCTGATCTGATCGAACCTGAGACCCAAAAAGCAGCCTGATCTATCTTTTTGGTTTAGTTTTTCTGGCAAGATTGCCAAATCACTGTTAACCATAGCTTCAACCTTCCTTTCTAACGAGACAAGCGATGGCTTCAGCATTGTCGTGTCCGTCGAAGTTTGTCAAGATTCCTCTCTCAATTGAGGAATGACCATGAGAATTTTCTCCAACAAGCGACGCCCTGTTCATATGGGACCCTATCCCACGGAATTGCTTGCGCGTATCAACGATACTAGGCCTGTTCGAACCTCTGTTGTGCCGCCATCTGTGAATGTCGGGGAAGGCCAATTGGATCAGGCGTTAGCGCCGGTTCAGGGAGTGCTTGAGCAGCTGTTGACGGGTGTGACTGTTGAGCATCAAGCGCCGTTGCCTGCAGATCTGCGTGAAAGGACCAACTTGCTAAAATCCGCCGCGTATTTTTTTGATGCAACGTTGGTTGGAATCTGCGCTTATAGAAACCAATGGGCGATTGTTGTAGCAACCGAAAGTGGTCCAGAGCCAGAGCGGGACAATTTGGCCAGCGGCTGGATTCATGGATCGCAAGCGACCTTCCGTAATTTGCGCGCGACTCAAATTGCGATGATTCTCTGTAACTTTCTACGACTATGCGGTTTTTATGCTCGGGGTTACTCCCAGTCCTCGGAGGCGCTGCTGGATTTTGCCATTCCTGAATTGGCAATTCGCTCCGGGGTTGCATTTGAAACGCCTGGCGATCTTGTTAATCCTTTCACAGGTAAGGCGCTTGGCTTGGCTGTTGTCGTAACGTCGCTCGAAATGTTGTCGGACCGTCCACTGGACCCTTCGGCGGGAAGTGCAGCGAGTCAGGGAGGACTCACCTGGCGTTTGGGATTATCTGGAACAAGATCGGCAATGGCCGATTGGTTTCAAGATCGCCGCGCATCGCACCTGAGCCGATATCCGATGGAGAAAATCAGAAAAGTAGATCGCGCGACGACCCGAGTTGATGAGAACGAAATCCCTCAGGTGCCTCTGCGCGCGTCTTTTTTCGCGCGGGGCGCTGCCGGAGATTTGGGAGCAAAAGCTCAGGCACAATACCCAAATTTTGTGATGAAAGAGCCGCTTGGCTTCGCAACCAGAAATGCACAGGGTCAAATGATTCCGCTTCAGGATGGGCCAGTTGCGAGCCAAGCGGCAGATATGCCAAATACCGCTGAGAATGCCAAAGCCATCAAATCCCTAGGATACTTTCTGGGTACCGATCTGATTGGTATTTGTGAGATGCCTAAATATGCGTGGTATTCACACGATAGCGAGGGCAACGAAATTACGACCCGTCATAAGTATGCGATTGTCCTGTTGATCGATCAGGGACACGAAACGATGGAAGGAGCATCGGGAGATGATTGGATTAGCGGCAGTCAATCGATGCGTGGCTATATTCGAGGTATGGAGATAGCGACGGTGATTGCGTCCCATCTCAGGTCGATGGGATTCGCGTCTCGCGCCCACAGCAATACAGATGGTCAGGTTTTACAGGTGCCGCTGATTTTAAAAGCTGGTTTGGGGGAACTCTCAAGAATCGGAGAGGTTGTGCTTAATCCTTTTGTTGGGCCAAGATTCAAGTCTGCGGTTGTAACAACTGATCTGATCCTGGAGCCGGATCGGCACATCGATTTTGGACTTCAGGACATGTGCAATAAATGCAACAAATGCGCTCGCGAATGTCCCTGTAATGCCATTTCCTGGGGCGACAAGGTCATGTTCAATGGATACGAGATGTGGAAGCCTGATGTAGAGCGTTGCACTCGTTATCGATTAACAAATAGCAGAGGTGCTGCTTGCGGTCGCTGCATGAAGACCTGCCCTTATAACCATGAAGGTTTGTTGGCTCATCGTTTTGTCTTAGATCTTGCTATTCGGTTTCCGATGCTAAGAGGTCCTATCGCGCGACTAGATGATTATGTTGGAAATGGCAGGCGTAACATGGTCAAGAAATGGTGGACGGACCTCGAAATTGTCGATGGTAAGACTGACACGCCAAAATCTGGTGCTAACGCAAGAGAACTTAACCCTGATAAGACCGATCCTGGTGTCCCAATAGCGTATTATCCTGCGAGCGTCATGCCCGATGGAACGAATGCTGATACTCAACTGGTAGATAGGAAAGCCGCAGTGGATGTTGCTGGTATTCTGGAATCGCCTGAAGATGCCAAGCGACGTATCGCATCGGGTGGTGCTCGGCCTGAACAATATATTCCCATCAAAAACCTAACCGCATAGAGGATAACCAATGACAGAAAAAACAAGAATGGCTGGCTATATCTATGAAGAATATCGCGCGACAATAGCCTTTTTACTTTCTGATAACTCGGGATATATTACCGGTACATTTGTTCCCGTCGACGGTGGGTATCTTGCAACATGAATGAAATAGTGATGTCTAATTCTGACTGGTCAACACCTCTACTTGAAGAGCTGATCCAGTATTCCAATGATCACGGTACGACCGAGTTGGTTGTTGATTGCAATCAGCAGCGACTAATTAAGCCTGTCGGCACTGCGATTGAGACGGATATTTTTGCGGTTCAAAAAGGGATTCTCTCGCTGTTGATTGGTATCGCTGAAGAGAAGTATCTGTTAGAAACCTGTGATGCTATTAATCACCACCTAGATCCTGAGTGGACAGCGCTTTCTCCCTGGCACGAAGCGAGTGTCACGATAGAAACATTGCTTGCGATGACAACCGGTATGGACGAACAGCTCCAGCCTTTAGGGGAGGTTGGCGGTGGATGGCGCTACAACAATACGGCTTATAACTATCTTAAGAAAATACTTTGTCTTCACACAGGGTTAAGCCTTAATGAATTGAGCCGCGAATGGTTATTTAACCCGTTAGGAATGAAAAATACTCGCTGGGAAGCTCGTGAGCAGAAGCTACCAGATGGGACAGCGATTACTGGATTGCAATCAACGGCAGATGATCTAGCAAAGATTGGTCGGCTTGTTTTGAACGAAGGAGTTTGGAACGACATGCAAATCGTGCCAAAACATTATCTCAACCAGATGACACAGGGTGCTTCTTCAGACAATCCAGCATGGGGTTTTTGTTGGTGGAATAATTGCGCTGATCAATTTATGTTACCGATGAAAGATAAAATTTATCCAGGCAATGTAGTGCCCACGGCACCTGAGGATTTGATCTCCGTAAGAGGCGCTTTTGGCAATCTGCTGTACATCCTGCCGCGTTACTCATTGGTAGTGGCGAGAACAAGAAAAACCGAGGCGGGTAAAAGTGCACCAGATTTTGAATCAGAGTTTTGGCGACGTTTGTTGCTTGCGAAACTGAATTAAGGTAGTCCGGTAGTGGGTCAGTTTTCTGTACGTGAATATTGTGAGGAGGATGAGGATGATTTGATCGCTATCCATGACCTCGCGCGTCCTGTCGAGTTACAGGGCTCGTGCGATCCTAGAGCTTTCGTTCCACTTCGTGATGACGCCAAAGACCTCAATGAGTTTCGCGCCTGTAGGAAACTGGTTGCAATTGATAATGGCAAAATTCGCGGCTTTGTTGGCATTGGCGATTTTGAAATTGGTTGGCTATACGTGCGGCCAGATTCGAGCCGCCTGGGTATCGGTCGACGACTGCTCAGTCGCGCAATGGCATTGATTCAGGAAGACAATAGCTCTGGAACCGCTGTGAGTGTTTTTGTGCTCGAGGCAAATAAACCCGCAATCACACTTTATGAGAGTATAGGGTTTAGGATTACTGAAACATTTAAGAGTAAGAACAATGGCTACCCGTGCAACGTACACAAGATGCTCTCAGATTATAATCTTAATTGCGAAATCACAGAGTGAGTGTCTTCAGCGGAAAGCCCTGTGGCGAGAAAAGCTGATCTGTCGATCAGGTCACCGTATCGGCGTTTGAATTCCGGTGCAATTTTCTCGTGTTCGCCGACGATGGCAAATGTATGCAAAATCTCATCGTCTATAAGTTCTGCCATTTCTGAAGTTCTATGCTCCCGCATGAGTCGATTCAGCTCGCTCTGTAGTTCTCCCCAACCGTGAAGCTCCAGCACCATTCGGTATCCCGGCGTTGAACCGTAGAACGCGATTCGGTCCCTCACCTGAGCGATTGATTTTTCTATCTCTTCCTCGGTTTGCCCTGTGGCGATCATGGGTGCGTAGTCGATCTCGAAGTCTTCAGGTGCAACGTCTGCCTTCTTTCTCCCTTCTGCAATCGCGGGTAGATTGACTTCTCTTATGTATCTCTCTGTTGAGAAGGGGTGCATGATTAAGCCATCTGCGGTTTCAGCAGCAACTTTTGTCATCAGTGGTCCGGTGGCTGAAAGGTATATCTTAGGTCTGCCATAAGCTGTGTTTGTCGGTTGAAAGGTCTTTGGCATCAGGGTATGCCTGTAGTATTCACCCTCGAAATTCAGCTTGTCTCCCTCATACCAACAATCAAATATCGCGTGCATAGCGTTTATAAACTCTCGCATTTGTCTTGGCGCCTTGTACCAGGGCATGCCAAATCTTTTTACAACGTGGGGTTGTACCTGAGTACCAAGGCCGAGGATAAACCGGCCCTTTGAAAATGCGTTGAGGTCATGCGCCAGATGCGCCATAGACATCGGGTTGCGCGCAAACGCAACGGCTACGGATGTCATTAAATCAATGTCTTCAGAGTATTCTGCGGCTAAAGTCAGCGGAAGAAATGGATCGTGAGTTAGCTCTGCGACGCGGGCGCCATCGTAACCGAGGCTCTGAAGACGACTGACGTCCCCTTTGACTTTTGTTAGGTCGGGACTAATTGAGCAATCAATTTTCATTTCTCTATCTCATTCTTTGTGTTTGGCTGTTTGTGCCGTAGGTGCTGATGATACTATGTGCAACATTTGATCGGCGAATAATCATGACGCAATTTTCCATACTTGACCTTGCACCAATTAAACAGGGAAGCAACGCGACCGAAGCCTTACAGAACTGTCTCGACTTGGCACAACATGCTGAAGTTTTTGGCTTTGAACGTTTTTGGGTTGCTGAACACCATAATATGCAAGGTATTGCCAGCGCTGCAACGGCTGTCGTCATTGGTCACGTTGCTAATGGCACAAGCCGTATTCGAATTGGCTCTGGCGGTATCATGCTACCTAATCATTCACCACTGGTGATTGCAGAGCAGTTTGGCACTCTTGCTTCGCTGTACCCTGATCGCATTGACCTCGGTCTAGGACGTGCTCCGGGCACGGATCAGATCACGTCCCACGCGCTGCGCAGAACTCTGCATGGCAGTGCTGAAGACTTTCCTCGCGACGTCATTGAATTACAGCAATATTTTGCGGAGCCCGAAGAAGGCCAAAAGGTAATGGCTGTGCCCGGGGCCGGTACCCATGTTCCTCTCTGGATCTTGGGCTCAAGCTTATTTGGCGCACAACTTGCGGCTATGCTCGGTTTGCCTTTTGCTTTTGCTTCCCATTTTGCGCCCGCGCAGATGCTGCAGGCGATTGAATTGTACAGAGAGGGGTTCAAACCTTCAGCGCAATTAGCACAACCCTACCTGATGATGGGTTACAACATTTGTGCCGGCGAATCACTCGAGGAAGCTGAATATCTGCGTACATCATCCCTTCAGTCGTTCCTAAATCTGCGGCGAGGTAAGCCCAGTCAGCTGCCGCCGCCAATAAAGAATTTTGAAAAGCAACTGACCCGAGAGGACGAGATGTTGCTCTCGCAGATGGGTCGATGTTCGGCCATTGGTGCTTTACCTGAAATTAAATCAGAAATGGCTGAGTTCATTTCGCTCACCGGAGCGGATGAGCTGATTCTCACCAGTTCTATCTACGATCATTCAAAACGTTTACGCTCATTCGAAATTGCAGCAGAAGCTGGGCGCAGTATTAAATGACTGTCGCTTTGGTGTGAATATCAGCATAATTCGCGCCGCACACGTATTTGAAAACGACATTCCAAGAGAGCTTTTATGAACGAAAATATGATCGCAGTGATTGGCGCGGGTACCATGGGACAGGGAATAGCACAATTGGCTGCCGAATCAGGATTTAACGTGCAGATGATTGATGTAAGTGCTACCGCACTAGAGCGAGGGTTGGCGAGCATTAACAAAACGGTTGAACGAGCCCTCAGCCGTGAGAAAGTCACACAGGCCCATGCAAGCGAGACCCTGTCTCGTTTGTCTACGGCAAATGACTTCAAGCAAATTGGTCAGGCCCGCCTTGTGATCGAGGCAGCCTCAGAGAATCCGGAAATTAAGCGCAGCATCTTTCGTGAGCTCGATGACGCCGCAGATCCAGAAGCAATCCTTGCTTCTAATACTTCGTCTATTTCTCTGACCGAGATTGCCGCAGGTAGTATTCGCCCTGAGCAGGTGATTGGCATGCACTTTTTCAATCCCGCGCCAGTCATGGCATTAGTTGAACTGATTCGTGCTTTACAGACATCGGATGAAACTTTTGCAGTGACAAAAGAGATCGCATTACGAATGGGGAAGTCTCCCGTCGAGGTTAAAGATAGTCCGGGATTTGTCGTCAACAGAATGCTTGTTCCGATGATCAATGAGGCGGTTTTTGTCTACTCAGAAGGAGTGGCTTCGGTTGAAGATATCGATACGGCGATGAAATTGGGCTCAAATCATCCTATGGGCCCCCTGGCGCTAGCGGATCTGATTGGTCTCGATATTTGTCTCTCGGTAATGGATGTGTTGTTCGATGAGTTTGCGGATTCGAAGTATAGGCCTTGTCCGCTGCTGAAGAAAATGGTGGCAGCAGGCTACCTGGGTCGCAAATCTGGTCGGGGGTTTTATTCCTACGGAAAATAATTCGTTTGTTCGTAGTAGTTTGTATCGATACCCTGTAAGCTGCCCAGCGCCGCGTATGTTGCGGTGCACACTCAATCATTAAAAAGACCCGTTTTATGACTTTCGCCAGTTTGGGATTATCCCAGCCTATTCTTGAAGCCGTGGAATCTCACGGTTACAAAACACCTTCCCCTATCCAGCTCAAAGCTATTCCTGCGGTAATCGAAGGAAGAGATGTGATGGCTGCCGCGCAGACGGGCACTGGTAAAACAGCAGGCTTCACGCTGCCAATACTGGAAAAGTTGTCGAAAGGGCAATCAGCAAGCGCAAATCAAGTGCGCGCTTTGGTGATTACGCCAACCAGAGAACTGGCGGCCCAGGTCGCCGAGAGTGTTGTTACGTACGGGAAAAACTTGCCGATTCGCTCAACGGTTGTCTTTGGCGGTGTGAAAATTAATCCCCAGATGATGAAGTTGCGACGGGGCGTGGATGTCCTTGTTGCAACACCGGGGCGTTTGCTCGATTTATACAACCAAAGAGCGGTCAGATTTGATGAGCTCGAAGTACTGGTGCTCGATGAAGCTGACAGAATGCTGGACATGGGTTTTATCCATGACATCCGCAAGATTTTGAACCTCTTACCACCGGTGCGACAAAATTTGATGTTCTCGGCGACATTCTCAGCTGATATTCGCCAGCTTGCGAAGGGGATGATAAATGATCCCGTTGAGATATCTGTTACGCCTAGGAACACAGCCGCACCTACTGTTAAGCAGTGGGTCTGCCCGGTGGACAAAAAGCAAAAAACCGCGTTGTTGACGCACTTGATTCTAGATAATGAGTGGGAGCAGGTGCTGGTATTTTCCCGGACCAAACACGGCGCAAACAAATTAACCAAACAACTCGGACAAAAAGGCATCAACGCGGCGGCTATTCACGGTAACAAAGGGCAGGGTGCCCGGACTAAGGCGTTGGCAGATTTTAAACAGGGTGCCGTCAGGGTGTTGGTTGCAACTGATATTGCAGCCCGGGGGCTGGATATTGACCAGTTACCTCATGTTGTTAATTTCGATTTGCCCAACGTGCCCGAAGATTATGTGCACCGAATCGGACGCACGGGTCGCGCCGGGTCTACCGGCGAAGCGGTTTCCCTGGTGAGTGCGGACGAGTTTAAACAACTGAGCGATATTGAACGGCTGATCCAAAAGTTGCTGCCCCGGGAAATTATCGATGACTTCGATCCCGAGCATGTGCTGCCGGAGTCTCGCCTAGACCACAGACCGATCAAACCACGCAAACCCAAGAAGCCAAGGGTAGAACATCAAGACGGCCAAACACACGGTGGTCAGCGATCTGGGCCAAAAGCGCGCCGGCAAAGTCGTAATGAGAGTGACGCACCAACAGGGCAGGGGCGTCGGTCTCGGCGAAGAGGCAAACCCGGCAATGCTTCCAGTAACAGTTCTGGTAACAGTTCTGG
>ERZ1047985.155-NODE-155-length-57621-cov-7.765521_pt1 | contig 57621 bp, 52 predicted proteins | sample MGYA00383097_ERZ1047985 | MGnify/ENA primary metagenome ERZ1047985 (study PRJEB29581, sample SAMEA5548367) | metagenome | biome: marine; feature: coastal; material: water | depth 50 m | study: Short-term variability in the microbial, nano- and picoplankton...
GAAAGTTTTTTAGGATTAGAGATTACAGCAATATATTGGCACTTTCTTAGTATATTGTGGTTATATCTGTTCTTTTTTTTAAAATACTTATGAAAAAAATTAACTAAAAATTACTCTTTACCTTTGTAAAGATTTTAAAATTTAAAACTATGTCTAATAAAGAAACTTACGCAAAAGCATGGGAGGGAGGCGATAAACCTTACGAATCTAGTTATGGTAAATTAATGATGTGGTTCTTTTTAATTACAGATACTTTAACTTTTTCTGCTTTTTTAGCAGCTTATGGTTTTAGTCGATTTAAGTTTGAAGACGTATGGCCTATTGCTGAAGAAGTATTTACTCATTTTCCTTTTTTGCATGGTGAACATCCACTTCTTTTCGTAGCGCTAATGACCTTCATTCTTATAATGAGTTCTGTAACAATGGTTTTAGCTGTAAATTTTGGTCATAAGATGCAAAAAAATAAAGTTATTTTATGGCTTTCACTAACTATAGTTGGGGGTATTATGTTTTTAGGCTCTCAAGCTTGGGAGTGGGGACATTTCATTCACGGTGACAAAGGAGGTATTGAGACTAAAATGGAGTATACAGTTCATATCGCGGAGGGAGAAAAATTATCTTCTGTTTACAAACTTATGGACATAGATAAATACTCTGATGCTGATGAGAACCCATTGAAATACTTCGCTTTGGAAGATTTAACATCTGAGATGAAGGAAGGATTTGATGTACAAAACATAAAATCTTTAATAGAAAAGCTTGAAGCAAAACCTGAATTTAATATTCGAAAAGCAAATAGAACATACTTGTCTAATGAAGAATCAATTAACTATATTAAAGAAAATGCTACAAAAGTTGTTGTAGGAGCTAATTTAGTTGATAATGAATATGGACACAGATTATTTGCAGATTACTTCTTTTTTATTACAGGATTTCATGGTTTTCATGTTTTTAGTGGTGTGATTTTATTAATTATAATTTTAATCAATACAATTAAAGGTACTTATGAAAAAAGAGGTCACTATGAAATGGTTGAAAAAGTTGGACTTTATTGGCATTTTGTCGACTTAGTTTGGGTTTTTGTATTCACGTTCTTTTATTTAGTTTAATTTAAAATATTTATAAATATGTCAGATAATCAACATAATGGAAATTGGTGGATTTGGAAGGTGTTCTGGATTCTTTTAGGCTTAACTACATTTGAAGTATTACTAGGAATGTTTAAGCCTGAATTTTTAGTAAACACCATTTTTTTAGGTACTAAGCTGTTAAATCATGTTTTTATTATTCTAACGATTATTAAAGCAGCTTATATTGTGCTTACCTTTATGCATTTAGGATTTGAAAAGAAAAGTTTAAAATGGACAATACTCTTACCAGCTTTAGTTCTTGTTCCTTACTTACTTTTTATTATTTTAAGTGAGGGAGTGCATGCGTATATTGTTCTTTAAAACTATCTTTAATGAAGAGTATTTCTAAATATATAATCCTTGTAATTCTTTTAGTTGTCCCTGCTTTAATTTATAATTATATGACAAAAGGATATAATAACTTCATAAAATTAGAAGTAATTGGTGCAGAGAATCACGTAATACCTGATTTTTCATTTGTCAATCAAAATAGTAAAGTTGTAACTAATGAAAATATGTATGGTAATATATACGTAGCAAATTTTTTCTTTACATCTTGCCCTACGATTTGTCCGGTAATGACAAAAAATATGGCATATGTCCAACGCAAATTAGATGTTTATCCAAATATTAGATTTTTATCTCACACTGTAGATCCTATAAATGATACTCCTGATAAAATATCTGATTATATTGCTAATTTACAGTCAAAAAATATTAGTATTAATTTAAATAACTGGGATTTTGTTACTGGTGATAAAAATGAAATATATGAAATAGCAAAATCATACTTTGTGAGTGCCAGTAAAGATCCCTTAGCAGCAGGAGGATTTTTACATTCAGAGTATTTTGTCCTTATTGATAAAGAAGGGAGAGTGCGTTCCGGTATCGATAAAAATAATAATGTTGTAGGAGTTTATGATGGAACAAATGAAGCGCAGATGAAAGATCTTATAAATGATGTAAAAGTTTTAATGGCCGAATACAAAAGGCCTACAAAATAAAAGATGATGACTAATAAATTTATTTTTATATTCTTTCTGTCGACTTTTTCGAGTATTACATCCAATGCTCAATGTGCAATGTGTAAAGCTGTTGTTGAAGCTAATTTAAAAGAAGGAGGTAGTGCTGGAGCAGGTCTTAATGAAGGGATATTATATCTCATGGCTATGCCATACATAGCTGTTTTTTTATTTGGAATTTTTTATTTCTTACAGAAAAGAAATAAAAAAGAAATAGTATAATTTATATGCTAAAACACTTTGCTGAATTATTAAAGTTTAAGCTTTCAGTTACTGTAGTATTTTCTGCTATAGTGGGATACCTTTTGGGTTTTGATACTTTTGATATTTATCATTTTTCGTATTTAATTTTTGGAGGTTTCTTAGTTACTGGATCAGCAAATACTTTTAATCAGATAATAGAAGTAGAGAAAGATAAATTAATGCAACGCACTTCCGTAAGACCACTTCCTAAAGGGAATCTAACTGTTTTACAAGCAATAATTTTTGCACTATTTACAGCTTTATTAGGTTTATTTATCTTAAATAAAATCAATCCGCAAGGTACATTTTATGGTGTTATGTCTAAATCTTCATTCTTTGGATTAATTTCAATTTTTCTTTATGTATTATCATATACACCACTTAAGAGAGTTTCAACAATATCTATTTTTGTTGGTGCTGTCCCTGGAGCTATTCCTTTTTTACTTGGATATGTAGCAGCAACTGATGACTTTGGATTAGCAGCTGGGACTTTGTTTGCTATTCAATTTTTTTGGCAATTCCCTCATTTCATTGCAATTGCTTGGGTTCAGCATGATGATTATAAAAAAGCTGGATTTAAAATGCTTTTTGGTGGTGAGAAATCTAAATATCCTGCGCTTATTGCTGTATTAACATCAGTTATAATGACAATAGTTTCGGTATTACCATTCTTTTACAATAATCAATTAAACTTATCAATTTTTGCATTTTTTCTAATACTTATGCTGGGAATTTGGTTTACTTTAAAGTCTGTTAACCTTTACAGAAGTTTAGATGATATCTCTGCGCGAAATTTAATGTTGTCTTCATTTATATATTTACCCATTATGCAAATTCTATATGTTGTTGATAGATTTCTAGTTTAAGATTCTTTAAAAATAAATAGGCAAAAAACTAAAGACATTAGTAGAAAAAATGCTAGAATTTGATGAATCAATGCTAAAAATAATGGAGCTCCCATCAAAAGTGTAAATATTCCTAAAACTGTTTGTGTTATGACTATTAAAGATAAACTTCTCAAACCTATTATATGAATTTTACTATTAACTAATTTAGTACTTGTTTTCCAAATGTATAATATAAATCCAAGAATTAATATTGCTAATGTTCTGTGTATAAATTGTGCTCCAGCACCAGGATCAAGAAATACAGCTTCAGGCATCCATTCTTCACCCATTTTAGGCCAAGTGTTATAGATTCTTCCAGCTTTTAAACCAGCAATAAAGGCTCCATAAACAATTTGTACAAGTACTAAAATCAATAAAAATAAAAGCTGATTGAAGATACGCCTAAATCCTTTAATTGTTGATGGAATAACTAAAGATAATGCCACCCATAAGGTATACGAACAAGTTAAAAAAGCTGTAGTTAAGTGTATTGCCAATCTATAATGGCTAACGTCTGGGCGATCAACTAATCCACTCTTTACCATCCACCATCCAATAAGCCCTTGAGATACTCCCATTAGCAATAAAACCGAAGATTGTATAATTAATCTTTTAGAAAGTTGTTTAGTAATCAGGAAGTATATAAAAGGAATTAAAAAAACAATTCCTAATAACCTTCCCATCATTCTGTGTAGATATTCCCAAAAGTAAATATTTTTAAAATCATTTAATATATAATGAGAATTTATTTTTCCTTCAGGAGTTGTCTTATATATATCAAAAGCTTCTGTCCACTCCTCAATACTAATTGGAGGAGCACTACCGATTAGTTTCCAGCTAGACATCGAAAGTCCCGAATCTGTTAATCTGGTAATTCCTCCAATCACAACCATTAGAAAAATTAGTAAACATCCTGAAAAAAGCCAGATAATTACTGTTTTTTTGTTTTGCATTTTAGTAATATGGAGAGATTAATATGTAAACAAGAACTCCAGTTGCAGAAACATATAACCAAATAGGAAAAGTTATTCGAGCTATCTTTTTATGATCTTCAAATTTCTCTTTTAAAGCTCTTGACCATGTAACTAAAACTAAAGGAATAATTATTGCTGATAATAAAATATGAGATATTAAAATGAAATAGTAGAAATATTTAAACGTTGAAACTTTAATATTTTCTGCTTCAGATAACAATCCATTCCCGTCAATATCACCAAACTTTACTGTGTCATGAGTTGCATGATGTATAACATATGAAATTAAAAAAATTGTTGATAGTATAAAAGACGTATATATAAGTTTTTGGTGTAATTTTTTATTCCCACTTTTGATTGCTTTTACAGCAAATATTAATGTGAAAAAAACCGTTCCATTTATTGTTGCATTTAAAAGGGGTAAAAAATTAATTTCAAAAAATGAAATTTTAGGTGTTACGTAAAGTAAAGCAACTAATAAAGGGACAACTAAAGATAAAATAATAATAAGTGGTTTGTGTTTCATGAAATAGTTTATTGTGTAAGTTCAATATTTAGATCTTTTAATTGATCTTTTGCAATAGATGATGGAGAGTCAATCATAATATCTCTTCCAGAATTATTTTTTGGGAAAGCTATAAAATCACGTATATTTTCTTGTCCTCCCATTATGGCACATAGTCTGTCAAATCCAAATGCAACACCACCATGTGGAGGGGCTCCATATTCAAATGCTTCCATCAGAAAACCAAACTGCTCTTTAGCTTCTTTATCGGAAAAACCTAAATGCTTGAACATTAGTTTTTGCAGTTTTTTATTGTGAATCCTTATACTTCCTCCACCAATTTCATTTCCATTTAGGACTAGATCATATGCATTTGCTCTAACTGCGGACGGATTACTCTCTAGCTTCTCTATGTCGCATGTTTTTGGAGATGTAAATGGATGATGCATTGCATGAAATCGTTTAGTATCTTCATCCCACTCTAATAGTGGAAAGTCTAAAACCCAAAGAGGTGCAAATTCAATTGAACTTCTTAAGTCTAACTGATCAGCCAAATGCAACCTTAATGTTGAAAGAGATTTTCTTGTCTTATTAGTATTTCCAGCCATTATTAATAATAAATCTCCTTTTTTACAATTAGCTTTCTCTGCCCAAGAATTTCTTTTGTTTTCATCAAAGAATTTATCAATTGATGATTTTGATGTTCCATCTGCATTATACTTACAATAGATTAATCCATTTGCTCCTACTTGTGGAGTTTTAACAAAGTCTACTAGCTTATCTATCTGTTTTCTTGTGAAGTTTGCACCTCCTTTTACATTTATAGCAACAACTAGTTCAGCATTATCAAATACACTAAAATTATTTCCTTGGCAGAGATTAGTAATTTCAGTAAACTTCATGTCAAAACGGATATCAGGCTTATCTGAGCCATATAGTCTCATTGCTTCATCGTACGTTATTCTAGGGAAATTACCTAACTCAATATCCTTAACCTCTTTTAGTACATGCTTTGTTAACCCTTCAAACATATTTAAGATGTCTTCTTGGTTTACAAATGACATTTCACAGTCGATTTGAGTAAATTCAGGCTGTCTATCAGCTCTTAAATCTTCGTCCCTAAAGCATTTTACAATTTGAAAATATTTGTCCATACCAGCAACCATTAATAATTGTTTAAATGTTTGTGGTGATTGGGGTAATGCATAAAACTTCCCTGAATTCATTCTGCTAGGCACAATAAAATCACGTGCACCTTCTGGTGTTGATTTAATTAGATATGGTGTTTCTACTTCTATAAAGTCATTTTTGACTAAGTAATTTCTTGTTGCAGTCGAGACTTTAGCTCTTAATAATAAATTTTCTTTAATTGGGTTACGTCTGATATCTAGATATCGATACTTCATTCTAATTTCGTCTCCTCCATCTGTTTCATCTTCAATAGTGAATGGTGGAATCTTAGATTCATTTAAAATAGTAAGGGATTGAACTTCAATCTCTATGTCTCCTGTCTGAATATTTTTATTTTTTGATGATCTTTCAACAACATTTCCTTCAACACAAACAACATACTCTCTTCCAAGTTTTCTTGCTAAAGTGCATAATGAAGCTTCTTTTTCCATGTTAAATGCTAATTGAGTGATACCGTATCTATCACGAAGATCAATAAATGTCATTCCACCAAGGTCTCTAGTTTTCTGAATCCATCCACTCAGAATAACTTTCTCTTTTACGTTAGAAGCATTTAGTTGCCCACAATTATGAGTTCTTATCATGTCAAGTTATTTTCTGCAAATTTAATACAATACTTTTGTAATTTAGCATAATGGAAATAAATCATTGCGATGATAATTTTTTTATGAATGAAGCATTCAAAGAGGCTCAAAAGGCATTTTATAAAGATGAAGTTCCAGTTGGTTGTGTAATTGTTTGCGATGGTAAAATAATAGCAAGAGCTCATAATTATTGTGAAATGCTTTGTGATTCAACTGCACATGCAGAAATGCAGGCGATTACTTCTGCTTCAGATTATTTAGGAAGTAAGTATTTAAACGAGTGTACTTTATACGTAACATTAGAGCCTTGTATTATGTGTGCTGGAGCATTATTTTGGTCTCAGTTAGGTAAACTTGTATATGCTAGTAAAGACAATAAAAGAGGCTTTAACATTCATTCGAAGAAAATATTACATCCAAAAACAGAAATATTAGATGGTATTATGTCTGAAAAGTGTGCCAAATTATTAAAAGATTTTTTTAAGCAAAAAAGATAAATTAACGTATTTTTGTAAATCTAAAAATTTAAATTATGAATTACCCTGAAGAAATGTGCGCACCCATGCGCTCCGAATTAGTTTCGGCTGGATTTATAGAGCTCAAAACACCTGAATCAGTTTCTGATTTATTAAATAAAAAAACTGGAACTGCTCTAGTGATGGTTAACTCTGTGTGCGGTTGTGCAGCTGGAAATGCTAGACCTGCAGTTATTATGGCTACAAATTTTGAAAAACATGTTGATACATTTGCAACTGTTTTTGCTGGACAAGATATTGGTGCAACTGCAAAAGCAAGAGAATTTATGTTGCCTTTTCCCCCTTCATCACCTTCAATTGCTGTTTTTAAAGAGGGAAAATTAGTACATTTTATTGAGCGTCACCACATAGAAGGGCGAGCTGCCGAAATGATTGCGGATAATTTAAAAGATTGTTTTGATAAGATTTGTTAAAGGTCTTCGCTTAAATCTTTTTCTAGATTAGGACAGCGTAATTTTTAATATTTTATATTTCATTTTACAGTCTTTTTCTTTCTGTAAACTGTAATCAAAAAATTTGTATCTTGCGCAATTAATAAAAGTCTATAAACTTTAGAAATAATATGAAGAAGATTTTACTTGTAACAGCTATATTTTTATTTACATTTTCAGCAAATGTTTTTTCACAACCACCATCAAATCTTACAGCATCTAATATTACGCTAACTTCGGTAGATTTAGGTTGGGTTGATAATGGATGTTCTAACTTTGTAACTTTACAATATAGAGAATTAGGTTCTAATACATGGCTTCTTGAAAGTACAACTGCTACTTCTCCTTACGCATTAATTTCATTAACTGGAGGAACAGATTATCAGTGGAGAGTCAAATGTACTGGTCAAGGTTGGTCAGGAATTACAATAGCACAATTTGCAACATTGCTATCTGGTTGTACTGATGTTGCGGCTTGTAATTATGATCCTTTAGCATCAATAGACGATGGTTCTTGCATCTTGCCTGATGGCTGTACTGATGCTACAGCTTGTAATTATGATCCACTTGCACTATGTGATGATGGGTCATGCCTTTTAAACTATGGTTGTACTGATGTAACTGCAATCAATTTTGACAACTCAGCAACATGTGATGATGGAAGCTGTTCTTTCTCATTACCTCCTTCAAATTTATTAGCATCAAATATCACAAATACAACTGTTGACTTAATTTGGACAGATAATGGTTGTCCTAATTTAGTAACTTTGCAGTACAGAGAGCTAGGTTCAAGTTCATGGAATCTTGCAAGTACAATGGCTATATCACCATTTTCGTTATCATTGCTAAATGTTTCAACATCTTATGAGTGGAGAGCGAAATGTACAGGAGATGGTTGGGCTGGAAGTTCTGTGGAACAGTTTACTACACTTTTTTCTGGTTGTACTGATTCTTTAGCTTGTAATTACGATGCGCTAGCAACATCTGATGATGGTTCTTGTGATTTCCCTGATGGCTGCACAGATATAATGGCATGTAACTATGATTCTCTAGCAACATGTGATGATGGTTCTTGTCTAAACATTTTAGGTTGTATTGATATTTCTGCATTTAATTACAGCTCGTTTGCAAACTGTGATGATGGTAGTTGTATTTATCCAACTTTTGGATGTACAAATATTAATGCATGTAATTATGATTCTACCGCCAATATAAATGACGGATCTTGTAGTTTTCCTAATGGATGTACTGATTCTTTAGCCATTAATTATGATATTTTAGCAACATGTGATGATGGTTCTTGTGTATTTCCTATCTTAGGCTGTACTGATATTTCAGCTTGTAATTTTAATCCATCAGCAAATTCTGATGATGGTTCTTGTGTCTTACCTGACGGATGTACATTTCCTTTAGCTGATAATTATGATCCTGCAGCTTTGTGTAATGATGGAAGTTGCACTTTTAGTACTCTAGCTATTTCAAATGCTATAATTTCACAGCCAATTAGATGCTATGGAGATTTTTTAACAGATTCCATGCAAGTTGATATTAATCAAACTACTCCAGCAACGACATATAAATGTTTGGTAGGTTCTTATGCTGGAAATATTGCAACTCCAAATCCTGGGGTTTCATTCTTCTTGTCTTATTTAAGTTCTCAACAAACTAATGCTACACAACTAAATTTTAATGGATTTAATGCTAACACTAATTACTTTGTAAGAATAGTTGATTCCGTTACTTATTACTCTACTCATGCTTTTGGAAATGGGGCAAGTACAGATGGTATTATTGATCAATTTGGTCCGATTAATTTTTCTCAGCCAGATTCTCTTGTTGTTAGTGCAGCATCAATTACAACTAATTTATGTTTTGATGATTGTTTAGCTCAAGAGCAAATCATTATTTCTGGAGGTACACAACCTTATAACTACACTTTAAATACTAATCCTAATGTTGTAATAGGAGCAAATGATACTCAGTTTACTCTTGATAGTTTATGTGAGGGAACTTACTCAATTGTTGTTAGTGATTTAAATAATTGTGTTAGCGATCCATCACCTTTGTTTTTTAATATAAATGACCCTTCACCAATAGTCCCTATTGGAAATGAATTTTTGTTTGGAGCATCTGGTTATAACATCAGTTGTTATGGAGCAAACGATGGCGCGATAATAGATTTAGACTCAACTACAGGAGGAACGCCACCATATTTATTCTCTGCAAATAATATTTCAGGACCATATTTTAGTGTTGTAGAAAATCTTAGCCCTGGTAATCAGACTATTTTTTATCAAGATATAAACGGATGTATTGATAGTTTAGCATATACTATTTTAGAGCCAGATTCATTAGATTTGACACTTGTTTCCGTAACAACCCCTGATTGCTTTGATTCCCCATCAGGTAAGATACAAATTAATGTAAATGGAGGTTCAGGTTTAGAAGTATATTCTGTAGATCCATTAGCTAATTCTTTCCCGTATACATCTTCCCCATTAACAGCACTATTTGGAGATTCAAATTATGTTGTGACGGTGCAAGATCAAAATTTTTGTCAGGATACAATTCAGGTATATATGTCTGAACCATCAGCAGTTCAAATCGATGTAACCACATCCGATTATAATGGTTTTGGAATTAGTTGTCATGGTTTGAATGATGGTGAGATTAATGCATTTGGATTTGGCGGGACTGGTCCTTGTGATTATTCAATTGATGGAGTTAATTTTATCCCTTTCCCAGGATTTTTTCCAAATCTAATAGCTGGAACATATACTGTAACTGCTAGAGATCAAAATTTATGTACAAAAGATACTGTTGTCATACTAACTGAGCCAGGAGTTTTTAGCATCAATCCTGTAGTGAGTTCAGATTATTTTGGTGCAGATATTTCTTGTTACGGTTTAAGTGATGGAGAAATTACATCTTCAGATTCTAATGGTGTTGGCCTAATACTTTATGAATTTAATAATAGCGGGAATTTAAATTATGATTCAACATGGAACTCTCTAGACTCTGGATTATATCAGATTTTTGCAGAAGATGAAAATGGTTGTCAAATTACAGATTCTGTTATAATATCTGATCCACAAGAATTAATTGCTACAATTGCTGTAATTTCAGATGAATACTGTAATTATTCTGATGGATCTATTGAAGTGATTGTAAATGGTGGAACTGGTACAACAAGCTTTTTATGGAGCAATGGACAGAATACATCAATTGCTGATAGTCTTTTTTCAGGTAATTATAGCTGTATAGTTTCTGATGTTAACGGATGTAATATTACTCTTTCTGAATCTATAATTAATGATGTGCCATTTGATATAAATGTAAGTACTACATCTACATGTCTTGGTCTAAGTAGTGGAACAGCTACAGTAAATGTCTCTGCAAATGGAAGTTATGTTTTAACCGGACCAACGTATTTATGGGATGATCCATTGTTGCAACAAACGCAGACTGCCAATAATCTTTCACTAGGAACATATAATATTGCTGTTAATGACCTTAGTTGTACTTTAAATACTCAAGTTTTAATTGATACATCGTCAGTAACAGTAAATATTGATGACTTAGAAATAATACAAATTAGTTGTCATGATGCTAATGATGGTGAATTAATAATACATGCTGAAGGAGGTGTTGGTCCTTATTCATTTTCTATAAACTCTGGAATATCATCACCTGATTCAGTTTTCAATAATTTGATTGAAGCCACTTACTTGGTTACTGTTGAAGATTTTAGTGGATGTACTTATTCCGAATCAGTTGATATCATTAATCCTGAAGAAATTTTAGTTGGAAGTATTATAGCTAACCCAATATCTTGTTTTAATGAATGTGATGCCTCAATTCAATCAATTCAGGCAACAGGTGGAACTCCATTTAATTCGGGGTCTCCTTATCTTTATTCTGTAAATGGTGGATTACCTCACCCAAATATGTCTTACTTTATAAATTATTGTGCAGACACATACACTGTTCAGGTTAGAGATGTTAATAACTGTGTTTCTAGTACGTTTTTAATAATTTCAGAACCAGACGAATTGAATGTAGATATTACAACTTCTGAATGGAATAATTACCAAGTAAAATGTAATGGTGAAAACTCTGGATATGCCGATCTTTCTGCTATTGGAGGGACGTTACCATATTCTGGAAATTATACATTCAATGGAACAATTACAAATTTCAATACATCTCAAACAGTTAGTGGGCTTAGTGCTGGTATTTATAATTTTGAACTAACTGATAATAATGGATGTACATATTCTGAAGTAATTTCTTACAATGAACCTGATCCAATTATGCATAATTTTATTCCTAATCATGTTTCATGTTCTGGATGGAGTAACGCTTCTTTAATTGATTCAGTTTATGGCGGGGTAGGTAGTTCAAGCTCTTACATATACTCATGGAATACTGGAGAAACTACTTATTCTTTAAATGGTATTCCTACAGGATTATATACTATTACTGTTTTAGATGAAAATAATTGTAGTAGTACAGCATCATATACAATAAATGATAACAATGCTTTAAGTGTTATAGCAAATGTAACTAATGTTAGTTGCTTTGATTTATGTGACGGTGAAATATCTGCTAATGTAAGCGGAGGGTTACCTAGCTTTGATTCTAATGGGAATCCTATCTATGATTTTCTTTGGAATGATACATTGTTTCAAACAACCCAAACAGCTATTGGATTGTGTGTAGATAATATATCAAACATTTCAACATATGAATGCGTTATCACAGATCAACAAGGTTGCAGTGTCAATTTAACTGCTGATATAACTCAACCAACACAAATTGAAGTTACGGCATCATTAATAAGTGAAATCTCATGTTTTAATGGATCTAACGGTAAATTGGATGCAAATGGTAATGGAGGAACATTACCATATCAATTTATGTGGAGTAATAACGCGCCTAATTTTTCAACTAATTCAGCCAATAATAACATTTCATCTGGAACTTATATTGTTACAGTTATGGATAATAAGGGCTGTACAGGATCTGATTTTATAACAATTAATCAACCGACAGAATTGCTACTATCAGTTACAGATGAACCTGTTAGTTGTTTTTCATTTGATGATGGAAGCATTTCAGCAACTGCTAATAATGGTACGCCATTTTTAGGCATTCCGCCACAATATTTATATACAATAAATGATGAAAATGGGAGCATAGTTTATTCTGAAACTACTCCTGTTGGCTTAGCTGAGAATTTATCGCCTGGAATATATACTGTTACTGCTGAAGACGGTAATGGTTGTACAATAGAATCAGGAACTATTTATGTGTCTGAACCAGGTGATTCATTATCTATTTCATTTAACACCGTAAATGCCTCTTGTTTTCAAAACAATGGTTCAGCAATTGTAATTGTTAATGGAGGTACTCCAAACACAACAGGAACCCCTTATCAGTATAATTGGTTTAATGGAAATAGTACATTAAATAATAATAATCTTGAGGCAGGATATTATCCTGTTACAGTAATTGATAGTAGAGGTTGTATGGTAACTGATTCGGCATTTGTTAAAGGAACTCATAATGTCTTTGCGGATAGTTTATCTGAATTAACATTTAATATATGTTTAGGAGACAGTATTTATATTGAAGTTAATGAAACAGAATTTAATACTTATATTTGGGAAGATGATAACTCATCAATTGACAGGTGGATTTATCCAACAAATTATGAAAATATTTATACTTTAAATATTACAGATCCAAGTTGTAGTGATACATACCAGGTATACGTTAATGTATTTGTAGATTTTATTGATGCTATGCCAATGTCATCTCCAGGAATAGAAAGTGGTTCCTACCCTATTGTTTTAGAAGGCGATAACTTAACATTATTTTCAGATAATAATAATTGTTCTAATTACACATGGACTTGGACAGACAGTACTATCACTAATAATAGTGGCATAATTATTGTTGAAGATTTACAGAAGTCTGATTGGTACTTTTTAGATGTTGAAAATGCTCAAGGTTGCTTAGGGTATGATTCAATATATGTAGTTGTTGGGGTTCAGGTTTATGACGCAATTACACCTAATAATGATGGATATAATGACACATGGACACCGCTAGACATTGAGTCTTATGAAGATGCATTAGTACAAGTTTTTAATAGATGGGGTGGATTAGTATTTGAGTCTAAAGGAGGTATAGATTATATAGCATGGGATGGAACTAATGATGGCAAAGAGCTTGCTGTAGGAACGTACTATTATATTATTGATCTTAATTCTGGCGATGAGCCACAAACAGGTCCAATTACAATTATAAGATAAATGAAAATTATTAAAATGAAAAGAATATCAGTCTTAATTTTTACTATTTGTTTGGTGGTTGATATGAATGCTCAACAGCTTCCTCAAATTACACAATATATGAATAATAACTATGCTGTTAATCCTGCAATTGCTGGAATGTATGATTATTACCAAGTAAATACATCTATTAGAAATCAATGGGCGGGGATGAACGAGGGCCCAAGAACATCTGTTATTAGCATATATGGAAAGCATAGTGATAATGTTGGACTTGGAGGAACTGTTTATAATGATTTCACTGGGCCCACTAGTAGAATTGGAGGTTCGGCTTCATACTCGTATAAGATTAAACTTTCAAAGCAAATTAATTTGTCATTCGCTCTTCAGGCAGGATTTACGCAGTTCAAAATAATTAAAGATAATCTAACTGTTAAAGATCAAGATGATCCACTTATGTTAGGTGGGAATATTGTAAGAACTTTACCTGATGCCACATTTGGCTTTAATTTAAGTGGAGAAAAATGGTATCTTGGTATGGCTATACCACAATTATTAAGTACTGAGCTTAAATTAATGGATAATGATTTTGCAAGGATTTATGATACTACTAGTCAAGCAGGAAAATTAGCTAGCCATTTATATGTATTAGGATCTTACACATATAATGTTACTACTAGAATATCTCTTGAGCCTAGTTTCTTTTTGAAATCTGTTGAGGGAGCTAATTCTCAAATAGATTTTGGTCTTAAAGCAGAATATAAAGAGATTGTCTGGGCTGGAATGAATTATAAAATGAACAATGATCTTTCAACAATAGCAGCATTATTTGGATTTATGATAAATGATAGGTTTAATATTGGTTATTCTTTGGGTTTGCCTACATCTGAATCAAGCATGTATTATTCGGGTTCACACGAGTTTATGCTAGGGATAAAGCTAGGAAATTAATATTTTGAAATCTAAGAAAAGAAAAAACCCTCACTTTATGCGAGGGTTTTTTTATGTTGTATAACGACATACAACCCAAAACAAGTATTACGACATGCAATTATACTATTAAAATTAAGATGTAAAAAGATGTTATATTATAAGATTTCAACAGTAATTTGTTAATTTGCATATGATTATAGATATAAAGATTATACAACTTCATTATCTAAATTTATATTCTATTTTTGTAAAATGAAAAATATCCTAAGTGTAGTTTCTGTAGTGCTACTTTTTTCTTGTCAAGGTCAGAATACGGACATAATTAGAAATGTAGATGCTGTTAGATTTAATCAATTAATTTATCAAAAAGAAGGTATTATTATTGATGTTCGTACATCAGAAGAGTTTCAATCGGGTCATTTAAAAGACGCATCAAATATAGATTATTACTCTGATGATTTTTCTAAGAAAATAAATCTTGTACAGCGAGATGTGCCTATATATTTATATTGCAGAAGTGGTGGAAGATCATCTTCAGCTGCAAAAAAAATGCTAAAATTGGGATTCAAAGAGGTGTATAACTTGAATGATGGAATTTCATCTTGGATATCTGAAGAATTAAGTATAGTTAAATCAGAATCTAAGTTAATAAATAAAAAAACTAATCATAATGTAACTAAATTGGATATTGATAATTTTCTTAAAAATAATCAATTTAGTTTATTGTATATCAGTACACAATGGTGCGTCCCATGCAAAAAATTAAAGCCAATTATAGATGTTCTGCAATCGGATTTTAATGATATAAATATTCTAAATATTGATGCAGACATCAACAAGAATGAAATTACAGATTTTAATGTCACTAGTGTTCCTGTCATTATTTTATTTAAAAATAATATAGAGATCTATCGAAATATTGGTTTTATTTCTAAAGAGAGCTTATATAATCAATTAGCTATTGTTAATAGATAAGGCTCTAAAGCTTAAAGTATTTAATATATTTGCGACTTTTAATTAAATTATGAAGATCGCAATACTTGGTACTAGAGGAATTCCTAATAATTATGGCGGATTTGAACAGTGTGCAGAATATCTTGCTAAAGGTTTAGTTGTAAAAGGACATAAGGTTGTAGTTTATACTCCAAGTTTTCATCCATATACTAAAAATTTATATGAAGGTGTAGAGATTAAAAAGATATATAGTCCACAAAAATTTCTTGGAGTATCTGCTTCAAATTTTGTTTATGACTATTTATGTTTTAAAGATGCAGTAAATAGTGATTTTGATATTATCCTAGAGCTAGGATTAATTACATCTGCATTATCAATTATTTTTTGTGATCATAAAGGTAAACCAGTTGTTACTAACTTAGATGGGCTAGAGTGGAAAAGATCAAAATGGAATTTTATAATTCAAAAAATTACTAAGCTTTTAGAAAAGTATGGTGTTCAGTATTCTGATTATTTAATATCTGATAATATTGGAATTCAATCTTATATTCAAACTGAGTATGGCTGTGAATCTAACTTTATTTCTTATGGTGCCTTAGATATTCAATCTCCTAATAATGCTTGTTTAGCTAATTATGGAATAAAGGATTCACCTTATTTCTTATCTATTGCCAGAATGGTGCCTGAGAATAATTTAGATCTAATACTTAGTGCATATATTCAAAGTGAATCTAAAATACCATATTATATAGTAGGTAATTATAAGACTAGTTATGGTAAATTTCTTCATGAAAAATATGCAGACAAAAATATTTATTTTTTGGGAGGAATTTATAACAAAAAGGATCTAGATAATCTAAGATATTTCTCTAAGTTGTATTTTCACGGCCATTCAGTTGGAGGAACTAATCCATCATTATTGGAAGCTATGTCTGCTAAAACATTAATAGTTGCAAATGATAATGAATTTAATAGATCAGTTCTTGAAGAAAATGCTTTTTACTTCTCATCAGAGCATGAACTAATTACTCTTTTTAATAAGAATTTAGATTCTTATAAGATAAAATTTGTAAATAATAATTTGAAGAAGATTAATGATGAATATAGATGGTCTACCACTGTAGATAAATATGAAACTTTATTTGAAGAAATTCTAAATTCTAAACAATAAATAAATCTGAAGCAATCATATCTGCAAAGCTTTTGCCAGATCTTGTTAATGTATATTTTTTTTTATCTGAAATAATAAATTTTTTATTCTCCCATTTACTTATCTCATTTTGAAAATGAGACAATACTCCATAGCTGTATTTTTTTGCAATAGTATTAATATCAATACCCCAAATTGTTCTTAATGAAGTATAAATATATTCATTGTACTGTTCTGATTCACTTAAAAATTCATCTTCAAAATAATCTAACCCCAAAATTATATTACGAATATATTTTTTGTTTGAAGATATATTAGACCTTCTAATATGTCCATTATAAGAATGTGCAGATGGACCAATACCTAAATAATGAATTGATTTCCAATAACCACTATTATGTTTTGCAAAAAAACCTTTTTTACCAAAGTTTGATATTTCATAATGTATAAAACCTTTTTTTTCCGCCTTGTTTTGTAAAATATTAAATTGTTTAATTACGTTATTATCTGATAAGATTTTAACTTTGTTTTTTTTTACCATTTGAGATAATATCGTCTTATTTTCAACTGTAAGCGCATAAGCAGATAGATGCTGAATATCTAAATCAAATGCCTGTTCAATATTTTGTTCCCAATCAGCTATACTTTGATTAGGTAAACCGTAAATTAAATCTATAGTAATATTATTGAAACCTATATTTTGTGCGAGTTTAATACTTTTAATAGCCTCATTAGCATTATGTGACCTCTTCATAAATTCTAAATCTTTGTCCTTAAATGATTGGACGCCTATACTTAGTCTATTTATGCCAATCTGTTTTAAGGCTTTAAGTTTATCTAATGTTAAATCATCTGGGTTACATTCAATTGTAATCTCTGCATTTGTAGATATTTTAAATGTATTATGAAGATGTTTTAAGATTCCCTTTATTTCTGATTTTTCTAAAATTGAGGGAGTGCCTCCTCCAAAATATAGAGTGTCAATTAATTCATTATTTAGATAATCTTTACGATTTGCAATCTCAATTTTAATACATTTTAACATTTCTAGTTTGTCTTTTTGTATGATTGAAAAATGAAAATCACAATAAACACATCTTTGTTTACAGTACGGAATATGAATATATATACTAGCCAATTTTTTTTAAAATTTAGCTAATATATAAAACTTGATCATATAAAACAGTTACTAAATTAACTATGTAGGTTTAAAAAAAATAATTTTTAGCGCGAGATTTAGCTTTGTTTTTCGTTATCTAAAAACCGAAAAATATTCTAATTTATGTTAAATATTAAATATTAGGAGACTCTAATTCTTTATTTAAAATTAATAAACTCTTATAGGCTTTTCTTATTTTTGTAATATGAAAGAAGAATATTTTTCACACTTAACATCTGAAGAAAAAAAAATACTTATAGATAAAGGTACAGAAACTCCTTTCTCAGGAAAATATAATAATTTCTTCGACGCTGGAATATTTATTTGCAGAGCTTGTAAAGCTCCCTTATATGAGTCAAATACAAAATTCAATTCAGGTTGTGGATGGCCTTCATTTGATGATGAAATTACCGGATCGATTAAAAGATATGATGATTTTAGTGGTGGAAGAATTCGTACAGAGATTTGTTGTGCTAAATGTGATGGTCATTTAGGACATGTATTTGTTGGAGAAAAAATTACACTTAATGATACTCGGCACTGCGTTAATTCATTAAGTATTCAATTTAAGTCATATAATAATTTAGAGAGAGTTACTTTTGGTGCAGGAAGTTTTTGGAAAATTGAAAATATTTTTAAAAATAAATCAGGTATATACATGACCTCAGTTGGTTTCATGGGTGGTGACATAGAAAATCCAACATATGATGAGGTTAGTAGGGGAGATACAAATCATATTGAGGTAGTTGATATATTTTTTGATTCATCAGTAATCACTTTTGATGAGTTACTTAAAATATTCTGGTTTAACCATGATCCTACTTTACTAAATAGACAAGGCGATGACGAAGGCTCACAGTATTCTTCAGTTATTTTTTACTACACAAAAAAGCAAAAGGATTATTCTAAAAAGGCAATCATTTTAGAAGAAAAAAAAAGGAACAATAAAATTATAACAAAATTAGAATCAGCTAAGATATTTTATCGAGCTGAAGAATATCATCAGAATTATTTAGTTAAAAATAATTTAGGAAATTACAGTCTTTAGATTTTTAGGAAGTTTTATTGTAAAAGTTGTACCAACACCTTTTTCAGATTGACTCACAAAAATACTTCCTTTGTGATAGTCTTCAATTATTCTTTTTGATAATGAAAGCCCAAGACCCCAGCCTCTTTTTTTAGATGTTACACCAGGCTTAAATAATGTTTTAAAGATTGATTTATCTATACCTTCACCTGTATCTTTAATGTTTATTAAAATAAAGGTAGAATCATCAATAACTTCTATCAATATTTCTCCTTTACCTTTCATTGAATCTACTGCATTTTTTACTAGATTTTCTATTACCCATTCAAAGAGAATATTGCTAACTGGTATTAAAATTTTGGTTTTTGGTACAGAAATTTTGAAAATAGTATTTGAAGGCATTCTAGACTTAAGATATTCTATTGACTTATTGATAAGTAGAACTATATCATATTTTACAAGTTCTGATTGTGAGCCAATTTTAGAAAACCGATCTGTTATAGTTTCAAGACGTTTAATATCCTTTTCCATTTCAATTACCATCTTTTCGTTTCCTGTTTGTTCCTTAAGTAATTCAGTCCAAGCCATAAGTGAAGATAGAGGCGTCCCAATTTGGTGTGCAGTTTCCTTGGCCATTCCAACCCAAACCTGATTTTGTTCAGATCGTTTACTAGCGTTAAATAGATAATATGCAAAAAACATAAAAAGACTAATAAATCCAAGCTGATAAACTGGATAAAAACGTAATCTGTTAAGTAAAGCTGAATCTTTGTAGTAAATCCTTTGTTTGTCACCAACGATATTAACCTCAATTGGATCATCCCCATTATTTTTAATATTTAACAATTCTTCTCTTAAGTATTCCGGAGTTATTATAGTTTTATTGATGAGGCCAATCTTAAAGAGAATACTATCTATTTTGGAAAAAATTAGAAAATTTCTACTTTCTAAAATACTATCACATTCATCCACTAGAATAACTGGGATATTATTATTTTCAGATATAACTTTAATAGCTAATGAGTAATCCCCCTCTCCACTTAACCCAACTAATTGTTTAGTTGCGTCTGCCCAAAGTTCTATTTTTTTTCTTTCTTCATTTTTTAATTCTTTTACAAGAATATTAGTTATGAAAAGTGATAATATTCCTATGGAGATAGCTGTGCCAATTAATACAAATTTCCAATTTTTCTTTTTTGAATAGATATTCATTTTTTAAAATTTAGGATCCCATTTTATTTCAATTTCCTGTCCTTCTTCTTTTACTTCAACTTCTTCTTTTTTAAGAATATCATTGTTAATTATTTCTGATAAAGTTTCTTTTTCTTTACTTAAGCTTTTATTTAAATCTTCCATAAAACGAATTTTATTTAAGGAAATTTTAGGATCATCAGTATTTCCTGTCATTTTAAAGTATATCGTATTGAATATTTTTCCATCTTTTTTCTCTTCTCCGAAAGAAGTTATCTGTGTATTTTTCTTTCTAAATGAGTCAGAGATCAGTTCTGATAGCAGTAATGTAACTTCATAGTTTATTTCTTGTTCAAAAGAATGTGTGCCAGAAATTAAAAGTGATAAGGCAGATGATTTTATTTCCATTGTTGGAACATTAATAATTTCATTACTAATATCAATCGTATTTTCTAATGTTGAGAATGTTACATGTTTTAGCTCTTCAATGCTAACGTATGAAGACAAGCTTTCTAGCGGTTTAAAGTCAATAAGCTCGCCCTTTTCAATAATTAAATGGGATTTTACCTTCAGCTTTTTTGCATCTAAAACAAAGTTTGGCTTCCAGTGAGCTGTAATATCTAATTCAGCACTTCCAATACCAACTAAATTTTGTTTTTTAATGAATGTTTGCCCATAATTGTCAAATGTGTCAAAGGATTTTCTAATATTAATTTTTTCAACAATAAATTTACTACTTAATTTAAGATTTTCCGCTAAAGGTTCAGTGATGCGGAAGTCTCCTTTAAGATTTCCGTTTAATAAATCTGCTTCTAAAGAATCTAATTGAAGTATATTATTATTGAATGAAATTTTACTAGTTAGATTTGAACTCTCAAATGATTTGAATTTTAATTTTTTTACATTAACACTTGAATTTACATCTATCCAATCTGGAAGTATTGTTTTAATTTTATTATTTGTAGTAGAAAGATCATTTAGTGTCATTAATTCAAGCAAATTAATATTATTAGATATTAAATCTCCATTAATATAAATCTTTGATGCTGAATTTAGAATAAATGCGATTAAGTTATATATTTCTCCTTCAAAAGAAATATCTGATTTTGATATATTAGTAATACTAGATTCGATAGATAATTTTTCATTTTCTAACTTTCCTTTTAGTGATTTAAAATTAAATTTTAATGGGAAAGTATTATAATTAAAAGATGCCTCTTTAAAAATTATATCTGATTTATGTTTTGCATTAAGAAATTTTTTTTTAAAAGTATTGTCAAAGGAAATATTTCCACTATAATTAGTTGTAGTAAAAAGTTGACCTTCTAAAGCAATAAATGGAGAATCTTCAAAATATGTAGACACTTCTGACAAATCCCAAGCTGATTTAAAGCTAGATTTTAAAAAATAATCGTTTAAATTTTTAACTGTAAAATTTCCATTAACAAAACCTTTCTTTGTTTTTGCATTAAAAATATCAGCAACAATTTCAGTTGTTTCAAAATTTCTCTTCAATCCATTATTAACTACTCCGTCCATATTTATATTATTTAATATAAATGGTATAGATTTTAATTTATAGCTGCCTTCAGATATTTTATAATCCATTTTAAAGTGAGGATTGTTTTCTTTATTCATTAATCCTTTTAATGAACCACTTAGTGAAATATTCCCATCTAAAATAAAAGGTGCGCATATCTTTTTCATTTTTAAAGGAAGATGACTAACTAAACTATCAATAGGTTGATTTTTTGCTTCAATATTTAGATCTAGCATGTTACCACTGATAACGGTTCCATTCATATTGAAAAGAATACTTTCAATGTTAATCAATGAGCTTTTTATATCTACTATTCCTTTAGTTATATCTGCCGTGCAATTAAAATTTATATTTTTTTGTTTAAGATAGTCAGTTTCTCCCACAACTAATTTCTTAGAAAAACAATCAGTAATGAATTTATAATTATTTTTATTAATATCAATTATTGCTCTATTAATAAACCAACTTATATCAAGTTTCGTTAATGACTTTTGAACTTTTAGTTTTGAGTTAAGAATCGTAATTTTATTTATTGAAACATTATTCTTACCATCATTTTTTTTAAAAATTTCAAAATTAGATTCGTTTAAGTCATTATATTTAAAGTTAACAGTGGCATCTGTAACAATAATATTTTTGATATCAAAGTTTTTATTAAATATATCAATTAAACTAAGCTCTACATAAGCACGTTTAGTAAATAAAAGCGTATCGTTATCAAAGTTTTCAGATTCTTTCAATAAAAGATTATTTATTTTGACAGATGCAAATGGAAAGTTATCGTAAATTGTAAATTCGACATCATCCAAGATTAAAGATTGGTAAAGATTTTTTTCAATCGTTTTCCTAATACTATTTTCAATATCATCAGCAAAATATGTTGTGATACTGATTATACTTATAACTATTGAAGCAAAAACTATAAATAATATTTTAAAAAACCGTTTGATAAATTAGTTCATTTAGATGTTAAAAATACGATAATCAAAATAATAACGAAATAAATTTTTTTATAGTCTTCTGAGTATATTAATTTCTTCTTTGGTTAATTCTCTAAAATATTTTCTAGGTAAATTTTTCTTAGTTAATCCACCAATAAAGACTCGGTCTAGTTTAGTTATTCGATAATTTAAGGTCTCAAAAATCATTTTTACATATTTTGTACCTCCTTTAGTATGTTCAATTCCAAGCTGATTTTTGTCCTTGTTTTGGATATATGATATAGAATCAAATGTATTTAATTTTGAATTTATAAATATCCCTTCTCTGATTTTCTCTAAATCTATTTGACTTAAATTTTTATCTAATGTTATCTGATATATTGATTTTATATTTTGTCTTTTATCACCAATTTTTTTTGCTAATTCAGTATCGTTAGTAAATAATAATAATCCTGTTTCAGATTTATTTAATTTATCAATTGGATAAATCCTTTCTTTACATGCTGAAGAGATTAAACTCATTACAGATGATGTCTGGGTACCACTTTCTATTCTACCAGAGTAATTTTTTGGTTTATTTAAAAGGAAATATCTTAATGTATCTGTTTTAATCTTTTGATTATTAAATTTAACTACATCTGTTGGCAATATTCTATATCCCATCTCTGTGATTCCAATCCCATTAACAGTAATTACTCCAGCCTCAATAAATTGATCCGCTTCTCTTCTGCTACAAATACCAGAGTTTGATATAAATTTATTCAATCTAATTTTTCCATCTTCATTTTTTCGGAGATTATTTTGTTTTTTTCTAAATGATATTTTTTTTGTTGATTTTTTTTGATAACCATTATATGATTTTCCCTCTCTTTTCATTTTGAAATTTTATCTAGTCTGTAAAGTTATTATTCAATTATCATTCTATGCTCTACCGTACCATCTGAGAAGATATAGTATAATGGTGTATTTATTTTTGGAATAGTTGACTCTCCTAAAACATTCTTGATTGCTATTATTTTTTTATCTTCTTTGATATTATTTGTAGATGTAATTGTATTGCAAGGAAGAAGTGGAAATAGAAAATCACTTGTAAAGTTATTAGCTTGAATGAACTTAGGATTTGAATTTCCACTTACAGGCCATAGATGTCCTTCATTATTAAAAATCAGTGCATCATTATTAATCCCAACTAAATTAGCCTGTGGTTGCATTTCTCCTACTCCGCAGAGAGTAAGTACTAAAGAGTTGTTTTGACCTGGTCCACAGTTGTAATTTACCGTTAAATCAGATGTTCCATGTATGCTTACAATAGGTTCATCGTCTTCATCAATCCAATTAATATCGTTTATCCCACCAGCATAACTTATCACACCACTTACTCTAGAAGAGAATCCGTAGTTACCTGCATCACCTTCTAATTCATTTCCAGAACCAATTGTGGTGGCTAAGTTTTGAACATTAAATGTATTACCATTATTATCAGTAAACAAACTTGGTAAATCATCAACAGCATCTATATATGTTTGATGTATAGCAACAACTGCTCCTGCTGAATAACCACCAACGAATATAGTACTTGTATCTATACTGTAGTTATTGCCATTTTCAAAATCTTTTCTTAGAAACCTTACTACTGATTTTGCATCATATACAGCTTTTAATACTGTTTCAAATTGTGTTTCATTGCTTGTTAGAAATGAAATGACATTATTTGCTAATCTATAATTCATTGATATAGTAACATAACCTCTTTTTGCAAATGATTCGCAAAAATCAACACAATCAGACGTACTTTTATCTCCACCAGTAAATGATCCCCCGTGCATGTAAATAATTACAGGCCTATTTATTTCAGTATCACCATCAGCTGTGTAGATATCCATTTCATGAAATCCATCATTGTATATGTCGGAATAATTAACAGAAACTTTACTTACAGAATTAAAAATTTCTGTTTGGTATCTCCCATTGCATTGGGAGTAAATTAAGTTTGATGTTATAACAGATAGAATTATTAGAATTATTTTTTTCATTTTGGTATAAATATAGTTATAATTTAAGCGCTCAATTTTTCTAGTTGCTCTTTGATTTTCTCATCTTCAATTTTATTAAACAAATGAGAAGCTTTATTAATTTTGTGACCTTCCTCAAATATTGTTGCACCATTATTCTGCCAGCTCAAATGAGTAATATTCATCATTATCTTTAATTTTTCTGATGAAAAAGGCAAGAATGGTTCTGATAGTATTGCTAATGATCCTGCAATTTGTGCAGTAATGTTCATTATTGTTTGTGTAGCTTTTTCGTCAGTTGATTTAAGTTTCCATGGCTCCTTATCTGCTAAATACTTATTTCCTATTCTTGCAAGATTTATGAGTTCTGAAAGTCCATCCCGGAATTTAAATTTTTCAATAGAGTTACCAACTTTCTCTTCGAAAAAATCAATCTTTTTCAAAACATCTTTATCATAACTATCTAATTGGTTTTGAGCTGGGATTTTCCCTTTCCAATATTTGTTTATTAGTACAATCACTCGATTTATGAAATTTCCATAAATTGAAACTAATTCATTATTATTTCTCGCTTGAAACTCTGCCCAAGTAAAATCTGCATCTTTGTTCTCAGGAGCCATTGCACACAAAACATAACGTAAAGCATCTTCATGCCCTTTAAAATCTTTTAAATATTCGTGTAGCCAAATTGCCCAATTTCTTGAAGTAGAAAGTTTTTTTCCTTCTAAGTTTAAAAAAGAATTTGCAGGAACATTTTTAGGCAATATAAAATCACCATGAGATTTTAATATAATAGGGAAAATAATACAATGAAAAACTATATTATCTTTGCCAATAAAATGTATTAACTCTGTGTTTTTATCTCTCCAGAAATCTTCCCAGTTTTTGTTGTTTTCTATTGCCCATTGTTTTGTCGCAGAAATATATCCAATAGGAGCATCTAACCAAACATACAATACTTTATTATCTGCGTTTTTCACAGGAACTTTTACCCCCCAATCTAAATCTCTAGTCATTGCTCTTTCTTGTAAGCCTGAATCTAACCAAGATTTGCATTGACCAATAACTTGACTTTTCCATGCCTTAACATCATGATGTTTTTTCTGATTTAGCTCTCCTTTTTCAATATATAATTTAAGCCACTTTTCATGTTTTTGCATAGGAAGATACCAATGTGTAGTATTCTTTTTGATAGGCTTGCTACCACTCAAAACTGATTTTGGATTTATTAATTCATCTGGACTTAGGGTGCCACCACATTTTTCACATTGATCTCCATATGCATTTAAAGCATTACACTTAGGACATTCTCCCGTAATATATCTGTCAGCTAAAAATTGTTTATTTTCTTTGTCATAGAATTGTTTAGATTCTTTTTTTGTAAAGACTTTTTTCTTATCTAGCTCAGTAAATACTTCTTGAGCTGTTTTATGATGTAGTACTTCTGATGTTCTGTGATAAATACTAAAATTGATGCCAAAATCTTTAAAAGACTGTTTATTTAAACTATGGTATTTATCAATTATTTCATTTGGTAAGACACCTTCTTTCTTTGCTTGTAATGTAATTGCTGCACCGTGTTCATCTGATCCAGATATAAAGGCTACATCATGGCCTTTCCCTATTAAATACCTTGAATAAATGTCGGCAGGTAAATATGCTCCAGCAACATGCCCAATGTGTACAGGCCCATTTGCATATAGTAATGCAGATGTTATTAAGTATCTTTTTTTGCTCATTTTGTATGAAAGATTTATTTTAGCAAAGATATGTTTTACATTTTAATATATTGAAAATTGAAAATTCCAAATAAAATAAAAGTTGGAGATAAGATAGGTCTAATTTCTACAGCAAGAAAAATTTCTATTACAGAAATTCAACCGGCTATTGATATTTTAAAAAGTTGGGGATTAAAAATAATATTACCTGAGTCATTATTTTATGAAGACCATCAGTTTTCTGGTACAATCTCTCAAAGAACATCTGCTTTACAGTTAATGATTGATGACCCTTCAATTAATGCAATTTTGTGCGCTAGAGGAGGCTATGGAACAGTACAAATAATTGATGGCGTTAATTTTAATAATTTAAGAAAAAATCCTAAATGGTTAATTGGTTATAGTGATGTTACTGTTTTACATTCTCATCTTAATAGATATGGAATATCATCTTTACATGCAACTATGCCTATCAACTTCAAAAATAATAGTAAGGATGCTTTATCAAGTTTAAAAAATATTCTTTTTGGAAAAAAAAATTTTATCAATTGTTCTACAAATTCTTTAAATAGATTAGGTAGAGTGCAGGCTGAAATTGTGGGTGGTAATTTATCAATTATATATAGTCTTATCGGATCAGATTCAGACTTAGATACAGATGGAAAGATATTATTTATTGAAGATATAGATGAATATTTATATCATTTAGATAGAATGATGATTAATTTAAAAAGAAATAATAAGTTTAAACAATTAAAAGGAATGATTGTTGGTGGAATGACTGACATGAAAGATAATACTAACCCTTATGGTAAGAGTGCTTACGAGATTATTTTTTCACATGTAAAAGAATATGATTTTCCAATATGTTTTGGTTTCCCTTCAGGACATTTGACCGACAATAGATCAATAATTTTGGGAATAAATTCTTTACTTAATATCGAGGAAAATAATGTAAGTTTGTTGCAGGATTTTTAAAAATGAGTTTAGAAAAATATTTTACACAATTTAGAGATAATATAGTAGGGATCAATAGAACATTTTCCTCACCATTTGGTGAAAAAAAAATTATTTATGCAGATTGGATAGCTAGCGGCAGAATCTATAAAGGTATTGAAGAGAAATTCAATAAAGAAGTGTTTCCATTTGTAGCGAATACTCATACTGAAACCTCTACTACCGGAGCAACAATGAGTTTAGCATTTAACGAAGCTACAGATATTATTAAGAGACATGTCGGAGCTAGTGAAAGTGATGTTTTAATTTCTGGTGGAGCAGGTATGACAATGTTAGTTAATAAATTTCAAAGGATTTTGGGCTTAAAAATACATGAGAAATTTAAGCCACAGATTAAAATTTGTAATAGACCTATTGTTTTTATTACACATATGGAACATCATTCTAATCAAACTTCTTGGATGGAGACTATTGCTGAGGTGAAGATTATTCCTTACTTGAATGATGGTAAGATTGATTTAGATGCTTTTAAGGTTCTTTTGAATAAATATAATGATAGAGAACTTAAAATTGCAGCAATCACATCTTGTTCAAATGTAACAGGTGTATTCACTCCTTATTATGAGATTTCTGAAATTATGCATAAAAATAATGGATTATGTTTTGTTGACTTTGCATGTTCAGCTCCATACATAGATATCAAAATGCATCCAAAAAATCCATTACAAAGATTAGATGCAATTTATTTTTCTCCACATAAATTTTTAGGTGGGCCTGGATCAACTGGAATTTTAGTATTTAATAAGAATTTATATTCAAATAATATTCCAGATAACCCGGGAGGAGGAACTGTTGACTGGACTAACCCTTGGGGAGAGCATAAATATGTAAATGATATAGAAGCAAGAGAAGATGGAGGTACGCCAGCATTTTTACAGACAATCAAGACAGCACTTGCAATAAAGTTGAAAGACAAAATGGGTGTTCAGAACATAATAAATAGAGAACATGAAATACATAAAATAGTATGGAATAATTTTATGAATTTAAAAAACGTACATGTTTTAGCAGATAATTTCTCTAATAGACTAGGTATATACTCTTTCTATATTGATGATTTACACTTTAATTTAGCAGTACAGCTATTAAATGATAAATACGGGATTCAAGTTAGAGGAGGATGTTCTTGTGCGGGGACATATGGTCATATATTATTGGACGTTGCAAAGAAGCAATCATGCGAGATAACATCAAAAATTGATCAAGGTGATTTAACATTAAAACCAGGTTGGGTACGCATGTCAATTCATCCAACAATGACAAATGATGAGGTAGACTTTATTATGAAAGCTATTAAAGAGCTTTCTGAAAATCATAAAAATTGGTCATCTGATTATAATTATAACAACAAAACAAATGAGTTTGTTTATAACGATATTACATTTTCTTTAAAAAATAAACAAAGAGCAGAAAGCTGGTTTCATTTGTAACTACTTTTTTAAAACAGTAGGAACTTTAAAGTAATCTGAATCCTTTTGAGGAGCATTCTTTAGCGCATCAGACTGTGAAACAATATGATTAATTTCATCTTCACGTAAGATATTTTTTTCTTCGCTCATATATATTAATGGCTGAATATCTTTTGTGTCAACTTTTGAAATTGTATTAACAAATCCAAGAATTGTTGTAAGATCATCTTTCATTTTTAATGAAGATTTTTCATCAAATCTTAATTTTGCAAGCTTTGATAAATTTTCAATTAATTTATTGTCGACTATGATTTTATTTTTCATAAATTTTCAATTGTTCAAAAATAGTATTGTAAACCGAATTATTCAAATCATTTATTGAATTTTCTGAAATTTTATTTGGATAGATTGGTTTATGAATTTTCACTCTCACAAAACCTGGTCTTCCTTTAAAATATTCTTGAGGAAACATACTTTTATTGTCAGGTAATGTTATAGGTATTATTGGAATATTTTTGTCTGTTGCTAATCGAAACGGACCATTTTTGAATTTTTTTAGAAAGATATTTTCTGGAGGTATTCCGCCTTCAGGAAAGATACACATATTTAATCCTTTTTCTAATCTTACTCCAGCTCTAACAAATGCAGTGTAAGCATCTTTTCTGTTTTCTCTATTAACGATAACTGAGTTGTTTTTATAGAAATACCCAAAGAGAGGTAACTTGGCAATTTCTGCTTTTCCTATAAATTGTAGAGGAACTGGTAAAACAGCTAAAATTAATGGGATATCTAGTGTTGATACATGATTAGGACAAAATATATAACAATTTTTTTTATTTATATCTGCTTCCCATTCAACAATTGGAATGATGAAAGAAAGCCAGATAGTAAGCTTACTCCAATAACTAGTTAATTTAGCAACTATCATGTGATTTTTAATAATAGCTGTGAAAAAAAATAAAACCGGAATAAAACCAATAAATACAGTTATAAAGACTAAAAAAAACCAAAGTCTCCAAATACTACTTAAAAGATAGAGTAACCATTTCATGGATGCAAAGATAAAAATCATATTTTTACAACATATTATTTATAAATAAATGGCAAGAATACTTACAGGAATACAAAGTACAGGGGCACCTCATTTAGGAAATTTGTTGGGAGCTATTATTCCAGCTATTTCATTGTCTAAAGATATTGAGAATAAAAGTTTGTTTTTTATTGCTGATCTTCATTCTTTTACAACAATTAGAGATGCCAGTCAGCTAAGAGAAAACACATATGCAACAGCAGCAGCATGGTTGTCTTTCGGATTTAACACTGAAAAGAATATTTTTTACCGACAATCAGATTTACCTAGTGTATGTGAACTTTCATGGTATCTTAATTGTTTTGCACCATTTAATAGATTGCAATTAGCACATTCTTTTAAAGATAAAAGTGACCATATTTCCGAAATAAATGCAGGACTGTTTACATATCCAGTTTTAATGGCAGCAGACATCTTGCTTTATGATGCAGAAATAGTTCCTGTTGGTAAAGATCAAGCCCAACATTTAGAAATTACAAGAGATATTGCATCAAGATTTAATAATAAATTTCCAAATACATTTACTATTCCAGAAATAAAAATAGATAAACGTGTAATGATTGTACCAGGAACAGATGGAAAAAAAATGAGTAAATCATATAATAATTGCATTAATATTTTTCTCACAGATAAAAAGTTAAGGAAACAAATAATGAGTATTAAAACAGATTCAACTCCACTAGAGCAACCTAAAGATGCTGAATCATGTAATGTTTTTCAGATTTATAAATTGATAGCCACTGATTTGCAAATTGATCAATTACGTACAAAATATAAAGCTGGAAATTTTGGTTATGGTAATGCAAAACAAGAACTTTTTGAGCTAATATGTGATAAATATAAAGCGGAAAGAGAAAAGTTTAACGATTTAATGTCTAACAAACATATTTTAGATACAGAATTAAAGAAAGGAGCCGAAAAAGCAAGAGTTATTGCGAATAAAGTCTTAACTAGAGTTAGAAAAAATATCGGATATTAGATTATTTATATTTATTAAATAATTCTTTTTGGTGATTATTCAAATTTATTTCTTTGCCATTAATATATGCTTTTTCAACATTATTTGATCGCATATCTAAAGCGTCACCAGAGCTAATAAAAAAGGTTGCTTTTTTGTTTGGTTCTATAGAACCTACAAGATGATCAACACCTAATATCTTTGCAGTATTTAAAGTAATAGACTGTACAGCTTGTTCATATTTTAGTCCATATGCTATTGTAGTCCCAGCAGTAAATGCAATATTTCTCGCTCCCATTGCCTCCATATCTCCTTCATAACTTAAACAAAAAAGTATTCCTTTATCTTGTAATTTTTTGGCTTGAATATACGGTTCATCAACTGGACTGTCTTGTGATTTCGGTAATCTATGAATTCTGTTTAGAATGACAGGGATATTTTTTTCTACTAGTATATTTGAAACTTTGAGTGCATCTTCACCACCCACAATAACTAAATTATTTATTTTAAAGTCTTCAAAAAATTCAATAGCATCTCTAATTTCATTAGCACTATTAGCATGTATATATAAATTTTTTGTATCATCAAATAGTCCTCTCATACTCTCCATTTTTAAATCTATAATTTTAGATGAAGAATCATAAGACTTAGCTTTTGAAAATAATCTTTTAAGCTCATAAATCTTTTTTGAATACTTTTTGTTTTCCTTTGTCTCTCCAGGCTCAGCCCACCATCCAGTATTGTAATAGGAATTAGGCCAGTTAACATGAATCCCATCATCAACTTTTAATGCAGCATCTTCCCAATTATTTCCTTCTAATAACATAATTGATGATTGCCCTGATATTAATCCGCCTCTTGGAGTTACTTGTGCAATAAGTACTCCATTAGTCCTAATTGTTTTAGTTATTTTTGAATCAGAATTATAAGCTATTAATGATCTTATATTTGGATTTACACCTCCAATTTCATTAAAATCTCTAGAAGCTCTGACAGCATCAATTTCTGTAATTCCTAAAGTTGTATTAGGAACAATAAACGACGGATAGATATGTTTTCCATAGATTTTTATGATTGTATCAAATGCTGTTGGATCAATCCGTATTAAATTCGCATTTGCCACTATATCAAATGAACCTTCTCTAATACTAATCGCTGAATTTTCAATTACTTCACCGTTTCCAATATGAGCTATTCCACCAATAAACAAAATTGGTTTCTGTGCCTTTGTGTTAAATGTAATTAAAATTACAATTATTGTTAAAATAAATTTATTCGTCATATTCTGTATCACAATGGTATAATTTTTCTTGAACTTTTTTAGGTTTATTTTTTTTGTTACTATTTTTATCTTCGCTCATTAGCTTTATAATACGCATTCTTTCTTTTAAATCTCTTTCTCTTAATTCTTTGTCTCTTTCAAGATCAAACATGAGTTTTCCATCAACATATGTTTGTATTACTTTTGAATATACCGAAAGAGGATTATTTGACCACAAGACAATATCAGCATCTTTTCCAACTTTTATACTACCCATTTGACTGTCTAAATGTAAAAGTTTTGCAGGGTTAAGTGTTACCATTTTCCATGCTTCTTCTTCAGATGTACCTCCATATTTTATTGCTTTAGCTGCTTCTTGATTTAATCTCCTCCCCATTTCAGCATCATCTGAATTTATTGCAGTCACTACACCTGCATTATTCAAAAGAGTTGCATTATAAGGAATTGCTTCGTTTACTTCAAACTTATAAGCCCACCAATCTGAGAATGTTGATCCCCCAGCACCATGTTTTCTCATTTTATCAGCAACTTTATATCCTTCTAAAATATGTGTAAAAGTATTAACGGTAAAATTCATAGAATCAGCAACATGCATAAGCATATTTATTTCTGACTGTACGTAGGAATGACAAGTAATGAATCTTTGTGAATTTAAAATTTCGACTAATGCGTTTAGCTCTAAATCTTCTCTAGGAGGTATGGCTTTACGTTTTTCTTTTAGCGATAAACGATTATATTTTTCCCATGATTTCTTGTATGATTTTGCTCTATAAAATGCATCATAAAAAACTTGTTCTACTCCCATTCTAGTCTGAGGAAATCTTTCATTTTCAAAGCTACCCCAATTACTTTGTTTCACATTTTCTCCAAGAGCAAATTTAATAAACCCATCGCTATTTTTTATTTTCATTTCTTCAGCACTTGCACCCCATCGTAACTTTATTATTGCTGATTGACCTCCAATTGGATTCGCTGACCCATGCAATAATTGTGAAGCAACAGTTCCTCCTGCTAATTGTCTGTAGATATTATGATCATTTGGGTTAATAACATCTCCAATTCTAACTTCAGAAGAAACAGCTTGACTCCCTTCATTTACTCCCCTACTAATTGCTATGTGTGAATGTTCATCAATTATACCAGATGTTAAATGTAAGTCAGTTGCATCAATAGTTTTATATAAATTATCAGTAAAAAAATCAACAGGATCTAATAAACTTCCAACAGCAATAATCTTTCCATTAGCAATAATTAAATCAGAATTTTTTAAAATCCCTTCTTTCTCATTTGTCCAAATGGTTGCGTTTTTAAAATATATATTTTTAAACGTTGGCAATTCATTAAATCCAAATGATTTGTTTGGAAGCCAGTGCACTGGTGGTATATGATTAGTATTACTCTTTTTTTCAACTTCTTTTTCCTCTTTTAAGAGTGAGTCAAGTTGCAATGAAAAATTGAAATACTGACCTTCATTGTTTTGATATCTTCCTATTATCTTATCTTTAATTAATTTGCCTGTAGACCTAAAGTTTCCATCATTTGTATAAATGGTTACATTATTACCTTTTAAATATGTCAATATTGAATTAGTGTCAAGAAAAGGGAAAGTTGTTTTAGGTTTAGATTTGCTTCCTTCAATTATAATTTTTTCGTTACTAAACTCTTTAGAGTTAAATGTATAATGACCTCTAATATCATTTAATTGTTTTTCCGCAATAATATTTTGTACTCCAAGAGTCCAATTTTCATAAATAGTTCCTCTTTCAAATATATTATCTGAAGCAATAATAAAATTAGCAAGCATCCCTTGCTTAAGAGTCCCTAATTTATTTTCTATTCCCATGATAGATGCTGGTGTAGTTGTTAGTGAAGCTAAAGCATCTTTATGACTTAATCCTTTTTTTACTGCTAGTCTTAATTTTTTAAGAAAATCTTTTGAATTTTTTAATCCATTAGATGTGATACAAAACTGTATATTGTTTGCGGCTAATATTCCAGGATTGAATGGGGCAGATTCCCAATTCTTAAGTTTTTCTAAACTAATCCAATCCGTAGCTTCAGGGTTACTTACATCATAGGATTCTGGAAATGCAAGGGGAATAATTACAGGAAACCTAATATTAATTAAATCATTAATAACAAGAAATTCTTTTCCATTTCCTTTGATTATGAAATCAATTTCAAACTCATCAGCGATTTTTAAAACACGGTTATAATCTAATTCATTAGTTATACTAAATATTTTAGGCAATTTTTCTTGTTCAAGAATTGCCTCATATGATAGATTTTTTTGATTAGATTGTTGTGAATACCATTCAGCATCTAATAAACTTTGTCTTATTAGAGCTATACTTCCCATTAAAGATGATGGATTTTTTTGCCTTGAAACACCTTTGTTAAACGAATAAAATGACGCACCATCAGTAAGTAACATATTTTCATTATCTGATTTTTGAGATAGCGAAACTAGTGTTCCAGTTCCTCTTAAAATACCATCTTTATTATGAGTTAGAACAGTACCAAAACCGTTAAAGAGATATTTTTTAGCTGTTTTTTCATTTTTTGTAAAATTCCTACTTGCACTTATTTCAGGGTGAATTGCTTCATTCCAATGATATGGTCCTGATTTAGAAGTTTGATATTGCGGGCGATAGTTATATTTTTCTTTTGTTGCTTTTTCAACTCCGTAATCTGAATACAAGTCAATAAAAGAAGGATAAATATAATCTCCTTTAAGATTAAATATAATAGACCCATTAGGAATCTCAAGGCTTGTATCCATAGCAATTATCTTATCTCCTTTGACGAGTAAAATACCATTCTCTAATTTTAAACCTGGACTATATACAATTGTTGCATTAGTGAAAGCATATATAGGTTCAAAATTTTCAGATACTCCGTTTAAAGGGAAAGTTTCTTGAGCAATTAAAGAGTTGCAAAAAATAAAAAGAATAAAAAAATTAAAAATCTTCATAAGATGAAATTAAAGCTGTGAAAATACCAAAAAATAATTATTTAAATTTGTTTATTTGTTATCACTAATTAAAATCAAAAAATCATGATGAAAATGATACACCAACTATTGCCATATGCCTTTTACATTATCTTAATTATCGTAATTGTCAGGGCTTTTTTTAAAAAAATAAACAATCCTAAAAAAGATAAATTAGTTTTGATTACACTAATATTAGCTCACACACAATTAGTACTGGGGTTGATTATGCTTATTCCATTTCTGCAAGCTGGTATTGAAATGTCTAATTCAGCGAATAGATTTGTAACTGTTGAGCATCCTGTAACAATGTTAATTGGAGTTATTTTAATTACAGTTGGGAAACTTAAAGCAAAGAAAATTGAAGATATAGCAAAAGCAAATAAAACAATATTTTCTTATTACTTTATTGCCTTAGTAGTATTTGCATTAAGAACACCATGGGATAAAATATTTTAAGAATCTAAATGTCTGAAAACGCTGTACTTATTGGAATAGTTACACCTGAGGTTACAAAGGAGCAGGCATATGAATATCTAGAAGAATTATCATTTCTAGCAAAAACTGCTGGAGCTAAGCCTGTAAAATTATTTACGCAAAGATTGGCTTCACCTAACAACAAAACATTTATTGGCAAGGGTAAAATTGAGGAGATTAAAATTTTTGTTGAGAATCATGATATTGACTCAGTTATTTTTGATGATGATTTAACTCCTTCTCAAATGAAAAATATAGAAAGAGCAATTGAAGGAAAAGCTAAAATTTTAGATAGAAGCAACTTAATCCTTGATATTTTTGCTAGTCGTGCGAAGACATCTCAAGCACGAACACAGGTAGAGCTTGCACAATATCAATATTTATTGCCAAGGTTAACAGGTTTGTGGACTCATTTGGAACGCCAAAAAGGAGGTATTGGCATGAGAGGACCTGGGGAAACACAAATTGAAACAGATCGCCAGATAATAAGAGATAAAATTGCTTTATTAAAGAAGAAATTAAAAAAAATTGATAAACAATCACATACAAGAAGAAAGGGTCGAGAACATCTTATAAGGGTAGCATTGATTGGATATACTAATGCAGGAAAATCAACGCTAATGAATAGGCTAGCTAAATCTGATGTCTTTGCTGAGAACAAATTATTTGCCACTCTAGATACTACAGTTCGTAAAGTGGTGATTGGTAATCTTCCGTTTCTATTAACCGATACTGTTGGATTTATTCGAAAATTACCACATCAATTAGTTGAAAGCTTTAAGTCTACACTTGACGAAGTTAGAGAATCAGACTTTATGATTCATTTAGTGGATATTTCAAACCCAAACTTTGAAGACCATATTGATGTTGTTAACAAGACTATTGCAGAACTTGGAGCCAATAATAAACCTACGCTTATTGTATTTAATAAAATTGATGCTTACAAGTTTATTAAGAAAGAAGAAGATGATCTCACTCCATCAACTAAAGAAAATATCTCGCTAGAAGACCTTAAAAAAACATGGATGTCTAAGATAGAAACCAATACTATGTTTATTTCTGCACTCAATAAAACTCACTTTGAGGAACTGAAAAATGAAATGTATAGTAGAATTAAGGAATTACATGAAAAGCGATATCCATATAATAGTTTTTTGTACTAAGAAAAAGATTGAAGGTTAGATAGTTTTTTGTAGGGTCCATTTTTTGATATTAAATCATCATGCGTGCCCCTTTCTACAATAACACCTTTGTCTAAAACAATAATCTCATCAGCATTTTTAATTGTTGAAAGTCTGTGAGCTATAACTAGTGATGTGCGAGCTTCCATTAGTTTTTCAAGAGCATTTTGAACTAATTTTTCAGATTCAGTATCTAGCGAAGATGTTGCTTCGTCTAAAATAAGAATTTCAGGATTTTTCAATATAGCTCTAGCAATACTTATTCTTTGTTTTTGTCCACCGGATAATTTATTTCCTCTATCTCCAATATTTGTTTGATATCCATTCTTAGTGTCTAAAATAAACTGATGTGCATTTGCAACCTTAGCTGCATGTATAATTTCGTCTTTAGACGCATCAAGTTTCCCTAGTCGAATATTATTATAAATTGTATCATTAAATAAAATAGATTCTTGACTAACAATACCCATTAAGCTTCTTAAATCAGTTAATGCAATCGACTTAATTTCATGATTGTCAATTAGAATTTTTCCTTTTTCAAGGTCGTAAAAACGTGCTAATAAATCAGCTAAAGTAGACTTCCCACTTCCTGATTGCCCAACTAAAGCAATCATTTTCCCTTTTTCAATACTGAAATTAACATTCTTTAATACTTCTGTATTATCATACTTGAATGAAATGTCTTTAAAATCAATTTGGGTATTCAGTAATTTTATACGCTTTGGATTAACTGCATCAGAAATTTGATTTTCAGTATCAAGAATTTCATAGACTCTTTGAGCAGCAGCACTTCCTTTTTGAATAAAGTAATATGAACTGGTTAATGATTTAGCAGGTGGAATAATTTGAGAAAAGATTAAAATATATCCAATGAATTCTTCAGCTGATAGATTGCCTTCTCCCATTAAAACAAGTTGACCCCCAAACCACATTACAATTACTAAAACAATTGTACTAAGAAATTCACTCATTGGTGAAGACAAATCTTTCTTTCTAAGTAGTTTGGTCATTATTTTTTTGTAATCTCCACTTTCTCTTTCAAAATTAGAGTTGATATGATGTTCTGCATCAAATGCTTTAATGATTCTTAGTCCAGAAATATTTTCATCAATTATAGAAAGTAGATCTCCCATTTTATTTTGTCCTCTATCTGATGATTTTTTCAGAGATCTTCCTATTACACCAATTAATATGCCAGTTAATGGCAATAAAATAACAACAAAGATTGTTAATTGTGGACTGATAACAATTAATGTAATAAGGTAAATAATTATGTTTAATGGATCTTTAAAGATCATTTCAAGTGAACTCATTATACTCCATTCAATTTCAACAAGATCAGAAGTTAACCTAGATGTTAAATCTCCTTTTCTTTTTTCTGTGAAAAAGGGGAGGGGTAGTGAAATAATTTTTTTATGTAAATCTGTTCTTAAATCGTGCACAATTCCGTTACGTATCGGGGTGAGAAAATATAAAGAAGAATATCTAAAAAGATTTCTAAAAAAGAATGTGATTAGAACTAAAACACAGATAAAAAGAAGCGCTTCTAACTTTCCTCTTTCATCAATGACAGAACTAATAATTGCATAAAAATTATCTTTAATAGATTCTGTATTAAAATTAAAAGGCTGCGGGTTATATACTTTTTCTTGAGTTTCAAATAGAATTCCTAGAAACGGAATTATCATTGTAAGAGATACCAAAGAAAATAAAACACTTACGATGTTTGATATAACATTTAATATTGCATAAGATGTATACGGTTTTATATATTTTATTATTCTGAAAAAATAATACATAGTACAAAAGTAGTCAATATTCCTTATTTTTGGCAATATGGAATCAACAAGACAAAAAAAAGTATCTCGATTATTACAAAAGGAACTAGCATCTATCTTTCATAAAGAAGCACATGCTTTGATTGGAAATACAATGGTTAGTGTTACTATTGTTAGAGTCTCTCCTGATTTAGCAAATGCTAATGTGTTTTTAAGTATTTTTCCTGCAGAAGAGCCTAAAGAGGCATTAAAAGTCATCAAAAGCAATAGTGGTTTAATTAGAAAAAGTCTTGGTATTTTAGTTAGGCATCAACTTAGAATTGTACCAGCTTTAGAATTTTTTTTGGATGATTCAGCTGCATATGCTGAAGAGATTGATATTCTTTTGAAGAAATAAATAAGTATGAATTTTTCATTTTTCATTGCGAAAAGATATTTTAATACCAGCAAGCACAAAAATTTTGTACATATTATTTCTTGGGTTTCTTTGATAGCAGTCGCAATTGGAACAGCAGCATTAATTATTTTATTATCTGTATTTAATGGCTTTGAGGATTTAATCTTAAAAATGTATAACTCATTTGATCCTGACATAAAGATAACAGCCTTTAAGGGAAAAGTATTTAATGTAGATAGTATTGATATTAGTCACAACGAAATAATAGAAAAAGCATATGTTCTTGAAGAAAAAGTTCTTTTGAAATACAATCAAAAAGAATTTATCGCTACAGCAAAAGGGGTTTCAAATTCATACAAAAATCTCACTAATTTTGATGATTTATTAGTTAATGGTAGATATATTGATTCAACTAAGAATACTAGTACTTCTGTTATTGGCCAAGGTGTCGCGTACTATTTGTCTATGGGTTTTGGCAGTATTTTAGATCATTTAAAAATTTTTGTTCCCAATAGATCTGCAAAAACTTTACTAAACCCTCAAACAGCTTTTACCCAGGCATCAGTTATTCCAGTAGGTATCTTTAGTGTACAAGCTGATTTAGATCGCCAATACATAATTACAAATTTAGATTTTCTTCAAAATTTAGCTGATAGAAAAAACCTAATCTCAGCAATTGAAATAAAAGTAAAAAATCTACACAAAGTTAATGAGATTAAAGATTATTTACAAGAAAGACTTGGTACTGATTTTGAAGTGAAAAATAGAGTACAACAACAAGATTTTCTTTATAAGATATTAAATACTGAGAAACTAGCGGTTTTTCTTATTTTACTCTTAATTTTAATTATATCAACATTTAATATAATTGGCTCATTAACAATGTTAATGATTGATAAGCGAAATGATATTTTAACTTATAAAAGTTTTGGTGTTACAAAAAATCAAATAGAATCTATTTTTTTTAAAAAATCAATGCTAACAGTTTTATCAGGATTATTACTAGGACTTTTTTTAGGATTAGGATTTTCCTTGTTGCAGTATAAATTTGGATTTATAAGTATGGGTAGTGGTAGCTTTATGGTAGAATCATATCCAGTATCCGTCAAAATTTTAGATATTTTCTTTGTAATAATAACGGTTGTTGTAATTGGCTTGCTTGCATCATGGTATCCAGTTAAAATTTTAAGCAAGAAAATATTTGATAATTAAAATTTTAACTTTATTTCATCAAGCAATTCAAAAATTTCATCTGTACATTCAGATGTAATTATTTTTATTCTATAATCTTTGAAATGAGGTATTCCTTTAAAATAGTTAGAATAATGTCGTTTCATTTCAGCTATACCAAGAATTTTTCCTTTCCATTCAATTGAGTGCTTAAGATGTTGTTTGCAGGCGTTAACTCTATCAGCAATGACTGGTTTTGCAAGATGACTTCCTGTTTTAAGAAAATGTTTTATTTCATTAAATATCCATGGATTTCCTATAGCTGCTCTACCTATCATCACTCCATCAACACCATATTTATTTTTCACTTCTGCTACATTTTCCGCATTGCTAATATCCCCATTACCAAAAATAGGTATATGCATACGTTGATTGTTCTTTACATCCCCAATTAAAGTCCAATCCGCTTCTCCCTTATACATTTGCTTTCTAGTCCTTCCATGAATTGACAAAGCCTGTATGCCTACATCTTGTAATCTTTCAGCTACATCTACAATGTATTTAGTGTTTTCATCCCATCCTAATCTTGTCTTTACCGTTACTGGTAAATTAGTACTGTTTACAATTTCTTTAGTCATTTTAACCATTTTCGGTATATCTTTTAAAATCCCAGCACCAGCTCCTTTGTTTGCAACTTTTTTAACAGGGCACCCATAATTGATATCTATAAATTCTGGATTAGCTTTTTCACAGATCTTGGTAGCTAATCTCATTGATTCAATATCATATCCAAAAATCTGTATACCAATTGGACGTTCGAAATCATAGATGTCTAGCTTCATTGTACTTTTCGCAGCGTCACGAATTAGTCCTTCTGATGAAATAAATTCTGTATATAATACATCTGCACCATGTTGTTTGCAGAGAGCGCGGAAAGGAGGGTCACTAACATCTTCCATTGGAGCTAAAAGCAACGGGAACTCACCTATATCTATATTTCCTATCTTTACACCCATTTCAGCAAAAATACATAATCTTGAGATTTAAAGCACTCTATAAAAATAAGTCATCTATTAACAAATTAAGTTTATTATTCTTAATAGTTATAATTTCTATTTTTATAATTACTTTAATAGGAATTTTAATTACTAATGTGATGTTTAGTGATTTTGATAGTGCTAGCAGAAATTTATCAAATTATTCCTATGTTAATTATTTAAAAGCTATCCAACTACTAAGCGGATTAGGATTATTTATTATACCTATTTTATTGTATTCATATGTAACAAGCTATAATTTGAATTTTCGTAATCAAATAAATAGGCAAAACTTATTATTAGTTCTTGCAATTATGTTTCTTATTCCACCATTTATTAGCTTGCTTTTAGAATGGAATATGCAGATTCCCGTTCCCGATTTTTTAATTTTTTTAAATAACGATAGTGAACCAATTGTCAGAGCTTTTTTAAGAATGAATAGTTTTTTTGACTTAGCCTATAATCTTTTTATCATTGCTATTATACCAGCAATAGGTGAGGAGTTATTTTTTAGAGGCTATTTGCAAAAACAATTAAGAAACTTATTTAATAATATACATTTATCAATTCTTTTAACTGCTTTTTTATTCAGTGCAGTACATTTACATTTTCACGGACTATTACCTCGATTTGTTCTTGGTATTTTGCTAGGTTATTTATTATATTGGAGTAAAAATTTATGGATTCCTATAATTGCACATTTTGTTAATAATGCACTTGCCGTTATCCTCTCGTATAAAGCTATAAAGATAGAATCAGGACCATATGCTCTTTTTTCGGAAGAAAAAGTTAGTCATATATCTGCAACATTTTCATTTATTGCAGTTGCCTTACTATTGTATTTGTTTTATAAAAACACAAAAAAAAAGACTGAAAAAAGTCCTTTATAAAAAATGTAAATCTTTAGATTTAGTAAGTCCCTTTTCTTGTAGAGTAATTAATTTTTAAAGCATTTGCTTTTCTTAATTCCTGTTTTACATCTGTAATGATACCCATTTTTGCAGTTTCATCTGCTTTTATTGAAGTTGTCATATATGGAATTTCTTTTTCATCTCTAGCTTGTTGTTCCGTAGCAATAAATTCTTGAATTTCTTCAACAGTTGCAAATGCATCGTTTAACTGTATTCGAGCAGCCGAACCGTAAGAAGCTTGTAGTCTTTTAATTGGAGATCCAATATAGATATAACTAACTAAGGATTTTTTTTCAAGTTTTTTGATTTCTGTGGCTTTAGGAGTTTGCACTTTAACAAATAATGTTGTTTCGCGCATTACGGTTGTAACCATAAAAAAGAAAAGAAGCATAAATACAATGTCAGGTAATGAGGCAGTTGAAATAGCCGGCATCCCTTTTTTTCCATTTTTTCTAAATTTACTCATTTCCGCCTATATTTTTAGGTTCAGCCTCAGATATTTTTTGAGGGTACATTTTTCTAATTTCTTTTTGCTTTGTTTTATCTAGATCAGCATATCGTTCTCCAAATTTACCCAGCGATGCATCGTTTCTGAGCTCTGTATATGCTGCAGCAAGTTCATTTTGTACCCTTATGTAAGTTTTGTATTCTGTTCCTCTATCGTTTTGTAAGGATATAATAGCCTTTTCTGGATTATCCGAAGACCTAGGGTCCATGCCATTATTATTGATAAATTGTTTTGCACCAGCTTTTAAGTCTGATATTTGCATTATTTCTCCCTCTACCAACAGTTGATTGTTTGAATTTATTAACACAACATATATGTTCTTAGCATTAATTTCTGGAGGTGTTTCTTGTTCAGAATCAGGCATAGGTGGTAACTTTCTGTTTATACCAGTATCTTGATCCATTGTTGTTGTTACCAAGAAAAAAATAAGTAATAAAAATGCAATATCGGCCATTGAGCCTGCATTAATTTCTGGTAATCCTCTTCTGTTACTAGCCATTATTTAGAAATGACGTTTGATAGTTCAGAATAAACCACAGCAATGACAGCACTAAAAATTAGGAAGTAAAATGTTATTAACCCCATACCTACTTGCTTTGATGTTTTTGCTGTAGTTTCATATTTTTCATAACCTACAGTTGCATCTGAAGCAAAAAGATATGCTAAGATTAATACAGCAATAAGCCCAACAATTGTGTAAATTGTTTTCTTTGCATTTTCAGTGTTTTGTAGCATTTTCTTTACTCCAAAACCAATAGTTGCAAGTGCTGCAAAGGCCACCATAATATAAGTTACAATTATTCCAATATTAATTAAGTTTTCCATGCTTATTTATTTTTAACTAATAAATCAATTAGAGAAATTGATGCATCTTCCATAGAATTTACTAACGAATCAACTTTTGCAATTAGATAATTATAAAATATTTGAAGAATCATAGCTACTATAAGACCAAATACAGTAGTAAGTAATGCGACTTTAATACCTCCAGCTACCAATGATGGAGAAATATCACCTGCAGCTTCAATTGCATCAAATGCACCAATCATACCAATTACTGTCCCCATAAATCCAAGCATAGGCGCCAAGGCAATAAATAATGATATCCATGACAAGCCTTTTTCTAAAAGTCCCATTTGAACGGAGCCATATGAAACAATAGATTTTTCAACCATTTCAACTCCTTCATTTGATCTTTCTAATCCTTGATAAAATATTGAAGCTACTGGGCCATTTGTATTTCTACAAACTTCTTTTGCAGCATCAACTCCACCAGATTGTAATGCGCTTTCAACATTATTTAATAATTTATCTGTATCTGTAGTTGCCATATTTAGATATATTATTCGTTCTATAGCTAATGCTAAACCTAATATCAAACATAACAGTACAATACCCATAAAACCCGGACCTCCTTCAATAAATTTTTGTTTAATTATTTGATGGAAAGATGCTGACTGTGTAGTAGTTTCTTCTGTAGCAGATATCTCTTCTTTTTCAACATTTCCTTCAGCAATTTCTGTATTTTCATCAGCCTCCCCGCCCTCATCTTCGTCAGAGTAGTCTTCTTCATCTTCGTAGATGTAGTCTTCTTCATCTTCGTAAGCGTAATCATCTTCATATCCAGTTTCTTCAGATTCATCTTGTGCTCTACTGTAGAGATTATAAGATCCTAAAAGAAAAAATGCTAGTAATGTTAAAAGTGATAATTTGTTTTTCATTTTAATTTGTTTGTTTATTAAGTTTGGCAAATTTATAAAAATATTATAAAGCTGCTTCGTATCTTTTGTTTACTTCTTCCCAATTAACAACATTGAAGAAAGCTGAAATATAATCAGGCCTTCTGTTCTGATAATTTAGGTAGTATGCATGTTCCCAAACATCAATACACATTATTGGTATACATCCACACTCCCCTTGCATTAATGGGTTATCTTGATTGGCTGTTGAACATATTGATAGTTTACCATTTTTAACTCCTAACCATGCCCATCCAGAGCCAAATCTAGTTGCAGCTGCTTTTGAAAATTCATTTTGAAAATTTTCAAAGCCACCATATTCAGATTCAATAGCATCTGCAATTAATCCAGTTGGATGACCACCACCATTAGGGCTCATAATCTGCCAGAACATACAGTGATTATAATACCCCCCACCATTATTTCTTAAAGCACCGCTCAGCTGCGGGCTTGCGCAAATTTCTTCAATTGTTTTGTCTTTAAGATCAGAATTTTTTAAAGCATTGTTTAAATTTGTTGTATATCCATTATGATGTTTACTATGGTGAATTTCCATAGTTTTTGCATCAATGTGAGGTTCTAATGCGTTGTAATCGTATTGTAATTTTGGTAATTCGAATGACATAAGTTTTTTATTTTTAATTGTTTATAATAATATTTTCCATGCTTCTAGAGCATTCCCTTCTTTCAATAATTGCTTAGCTAATATATGTTTTTCTTCTAAATTTCTATTTGTATTAGATTGCAAATTATCTTTTATTGGCATTTCTTCAATAGAGGCTAATGTAGCTAAGTCACTTCCACTTAAAATAGATGAATTCTTTATAGTATCAGGTAGTCTATCAATTCCCATTCCAACTTTAGAAATAGGTTTAGCTATTTTGTACAATGAGTTTTTTGTTGTTTTTCCATACCAATCTCCCCCATACCTACTAACAATATTTAGTTTAAAAGGATCAATATTTTCATTTACATCTAATATAGATTTATCTATATGAATTTTTAATATCTGAGCTAGAACTAGATTACCTGCTCCACCTTCATCCCCAAGAGTAATAATGTCATTAACTTTACATTCAAAATTAATAGGAGATTCACTTATTCTAGAAGGTGTTACTAAATCAGATTTTACTTCTATTAATCCAGCTTTTTCAAATTCATTAACATTCTTGTCAAAACTACATGATGCTAAAGATACTTGTTGAGCTATATCTTCGTTCACTAAACCAATTACACATTCCTTAATTTGTTTAACATTTTCTAATGTATCTTTATTATTCCCAAATCGTGCGCTTTTAACTGGAGAGAATATCATTATTGGAGGATTCACAGAGAATATATTGAAAAATGAAAATGGTGCTAAATTTTTATTTCCATCTTTATCAATAGTACTTACTAAAGCTATTGGCCTAGGTGTAATTGCTGATGAAAGATATTTATACAAACCATCAGTTTCACCGTTGGTGATGTCTATAGTTTTAATCATTTCTTTAGTTTTAAAATAGAGTGAGTAGATTTTGATTTAACTAACTTATTTGTAATTTTTCCAAGCCCATCGATTTGCATTTCAACTATATCTCCTTCTTTTAGCCATTTTTCGCAATAGTTTGGGTTTTTTATTTTTTCAGTTCCATTTAGTTCTAATAGGCAACCCGTACCTACAGTTCCTGAACCAATAATATCACCAGGATAGAGCTCTACACCATATGAAGCTCTTTCAATGATTTCTGCGAATGTCCAGTTCATATCAACTGCATTTCCTTTAGAAAGTAACTCACCGTTTACAGTACATCTCATTTCTAAATTATACTTATTGCCAAATGGTGTTTCTATACAGTTACTTATTATTTCTTCTGGAGTTACCAAATATGGGCCTAATACAGATGCAAAATCTTTTCCTTTAGCAGGCCCCAAATTAAGTTTCATTTCTTCCATTTGTAATCTTCTACAACTAATATCATTAAATATACAGAACCCTGCTATATGTTTGTCTGCATCTTTTGTGAGTATATTCTTCCCGCCTTTACCTATTACAATTGCTAGTTCTAATTCATAATCAAGTTTTTCAAAATGGTCAGGCATTAACTCTATCTTCTCATTATCTCCATAGATGGTATTTTGATTAGAAAAATAAAATACTGGAAACTCATCAAATTCAGGTATCATTTTTAGCCCTCTATTGATTCTTGAAGTACTAACGTGTTGCCTGAAGGCATATGCATCCCTTAATGAATTTGGTTTTGGAACTGGTGGTAATAATGTAGCACTGCTAATATTGTGTTGAACACATTGTGCATTTTTTATTGCAGTTTCAATTTTTGACTTATAATTTTTAACTTGTAATAAATCTATCATTGAGATGTCACCAAAATAACTATTCATATTGAAGATGATATCAGACTTTAAAACTCCAATCTGAACAATCTTAGAATTGCTTATTTTATAGCTCAGTAATTTCATTGTTTGCAAAAATATCAATTTATATTTTAGTGTGAATACAGATACTTATACTTTCTATATTAAAATATATATTTGCAAAAAGAAACATCATATGCCAATATACCATAAGCTAGGAAAAATGCCACATAAAAGGCATACAACTTTTAAAAAAGATGATGGTAGTTTATATCATGAGGAATTATTTGGAACTGTAGGTTTTGACGGTATGTCATCATTACTTTATCATGAACAAAGACCTACTCAAGTTAAATCAATTAAAAATCCATATTCAGTTGCACCTGAAATAGCAGTAGATAAGAACATGAAATCTTATTTATTAAAAGGTTTTGAAGCTCCAAAGTTAGCAGATCATCTTGAAAGTAGAATTTCTATTTTAATTAATAATGATTTAAATATTTTACTATCGGCTCCCACAAATTTAGAGGAGAGTTATTTCTATAAAAACACAGATGGTGATGAAGTAATCTTTGTACACAAAGGAAGTGGAACCCTAAGAACTTTTGTTGGCAACATAAAATTTAAAGAGGGAGATTACCTTGTAATTCCTAGAGGAATGATTTATACAATGAAATTTAACAATTCAGATAATAGATTGTTTATTGTCGAATCATACACTCCAGTTTATACTCCAAAAAGATACAGAAATCATTTTGGTCAGTTAATGGAACACTCTCCGTTTTGCGAGAGAGATCTTAGATTACCGCAAGAGCTTGAGACTCACAATGAGAATGGAGATTTTATTATTAAAACAAAGAAAGAGCAAATGATTCATGAGTATACTTATGCATCTCACCCATTTGATGTAGTTGGATGGGACGGTTATAACTTTCCTTATGCATTTTCAATACATGATTTTGAACCAATAACAGGAAGAGTTCACCAACCTCCTCCAGTTCATCAAACATTTGAAACAAGTAGATTCGTTATTTGTTCTTTTTGCCCTCGACTCTATGATTATCACCCCCAGGCAATTCCTGCACCATATAATCATTCAAATATTGATTCAGACGAAGTGCTTTACTATGTTGAAGGTGATTTTATGAGTAGAAATCATGTTGAACAGGGTTATATTTCTTTGCATCCTGCAGGAATACCTCATGGGCCTCATCCTGGGGCAATGGAAAGAAGTATTGGACAAACTAAAACTGATGAACTAGCTGTTATGGTTGATACGTTTGCCCCTTTAAAATTAACAAAATCAGCCATAGCATTATCTGATGGTAAGTACTTTGAGTCTTGGTTATAAATTGATTAAAAAAATATTATGAGTGATATTGAAAATGTTGAATATGGGTTAGAGAAAATATTTAAAGACGCCAAAGATTTTCTTCCATTATTAGGTACTGATTATATTGAATTTTATGTTGGTAATGCGAAGCAAGCGGCTCACTTTTACAAATCAGCATTTGGATTCCAATCTTATGCTTATAAAGGGCTTGAAACAGATAACAAAGAATATGCGTCATACGTAGTTAAACAAGATAAAATTAAGATTGTTTTAACAACTCCATTAAATTCAAAATCTCCAATTAATGATCACATAGTAAAGCATGGTGATGGAGTTAAAATAATCGCACTATGGGTAGATGATGCAACAAAGTCATGGGAGGAAACAACTTCAAGAGGCGCAAAATCTTTCATGAATCCAACAACAGAAAAAGATGAATACGGTGAAGTTGTTCGCTCTGGTATATATACATACGGTGAGACAGTTCATTTATTTATAGAGCGTAAAAATTATAAAGGAACTTTTTTGCCTGGATATCAAAAGTGGGAATCTGAATATAATCCAGAGCCTACAGGACTGAAGTTTATCGATCATATGGTTGGAAATGTAGGTTGGAATGAAATGAATACTTGGGTAAATTTCTATGAAGAAGTTATGGGGTTTGTAAATTTCTTGTCTTTTGATGATAAGCAGATTAATACTGAATACTCCGCTTTAATGAGTAAAGTAATGAGTAATGGTAATGGCCGTATAAAGTTTCCAATTAATGAACCAGCTGAAGGCAAGAAAAAATCACAAATTGAGGAATACCTTGATTTTTATGAGGGAGCTGGAGTTCAGCACATTGCTGTTGCTACTAATGATATTATCTCTACAGTCAGTAAACTCAGATCAAGAGGGATTGAATTCTTATCTACACCTCCGGATGAATATTACAAGGCAGTGCCATTTAGGCTAGAAACACATAACCACAAACTTAAAGAAGATATAGATACATTAAAAGGTCTTGGTATTATGATAGATGCGGATGAGGAAGGATATTTGTTACAAATATTTACAAAACCAGTTGAAGATAGACCAACATTGTTTTTTGAAATTATTCAAAGGGTAGGAGCTAGAGGTTTTGGAGCAGGTAATTTCAAAGCTTTATTTGAATCCATAGAAAGAGAACAAGAAAAGCGAGGTACACTATAAAATTATAAAAATGAAAAACTTACAAATTGGAGATACAGCTCCTGAAATTAATTCAGTAGATCAAAATAATGATAGAATTACTTTAGAACAGTATAAAGGAAAGAAAGTAGTTCTTTATTTTTATCCAAAGGATATGACACCAGGATGTACTGCCCAATCGTGTAATCTTAGAGATAATTATCAATCACTTTTAGATAATGGCTATGTAGTACTTGGTTGCTCTGTGGACAGTCCTTCTAGGCATGTTAAATTTATAGAAAAATATGAATTGCCTTTTCCACTGATTTCAGATGGAGATAAAAAAGTAGTTGAGGATTACGGAGTTTGGGGTCTTAAAAAATTTATGGGGAAAGAATATATGGGGATCAATCGAACAACTTTTATCATTAATGAAAATGGAATAATTGAAGATATTATTGAAAAAGTTAAAACTAAAGATCATACAAATCAAATTCTTTAGTAATTAGTTTTAATGAAAAAACTACTACTGATATTACTTGTCTTGCCATTATTATGTTTGGACAAATGGCAACTCCATCATTAGTATTTAATGCTGGTCAAACTTTCTCTATTTGAGCTTTTTAATTTTATTAATAGATTAAAACAATAGCTTAAAAACTTGTTCAATTTTACTGCATTGGATTATTTCAATGTTGAAAGCCTTTGGATTAAATTTATTGTATTTAGAAATAATAATTTTATTGTATCCAAGTTTTTCCGCTTCAGCAATTCTGCTTTCAATTCTATTTACAGCTCTTATTTCTCCGGAGAGACCAATTTCTCCTGCAAAGCATGTTAAAGTGTTTAAAGCTATATCGTGATCTGATGATAAAATAGAGCATACTACAGCTAAGTCGATTGCAGTATCATCAATTTTAATTCCTCCTGTAATGTTTAAAAATACATCTTTTGCGCCTAATCTGAATCCACATCTTTTTTCAAGAACTGCAAGAAGCATATTCATTCGTTTGGTATCATAACCTGTTGCAGACCGTTGGGGAGTCCCATATACAGCAGAACTTACTAGTGATTGAATCTCCACCAAAAGTGGTCTTGCCCCCTCAATAGTAGCTGCAATTCCTACGCCACTTGTTGCTTCATCTCTTTCTGAAATCAAAATTTCTGAGGGATTGCTTACTTCCCTTAATCCTTCTTGATTCATTTCGTAAACACCTAGTTCAGATGCTGATCCAAATCGATTTTTTATTGTTCTAAGAATTCTATACACATGGTTTCTGTCTCCCTCAAACTGAAGTACAGTATCAACCATATGTTCTAATATTTTTGGGCCTGCTATCGCCCCATCTTTATTAATATGGCCAATTAAGAACACAGCAGTACTAGTTTCTTTTGCGTATTTAATAAGCTCAGCAGTACATTCTCTTATTTGAGAAACACTTCCAGGAGATGATTCGATATGAGCGGTATGTAATGTTTGTATTGAGTCAACTACTAAAATATCAGGCTGTAATTGTTCTATTTGTTGAAAAATATTTTGAGTTGATGTTTCAGTTAGAATATAGCAATGTTCAGAGTTTCTGTTAATACGTTCTGCTCGCATTTTAATTTGCTTTTCACTTTCTTCTCCAGAAATATATAATATTTTTTTGCTTTTTGAACTAAGTGCAAATTGCAATAATAAGGTTGACTTTCCAATTCCAGGGTCACCCCCTAAGAGAATGAGTGATCCAGGAACTATACCACCACCAAGGACTCTATTAAGTTCATTGTCATTTGTTACGATTCGCTTTTCATTCTTATAATCAATATTACTTACTAGTGTTGGTTTATATATTTTATTACTTTTAAAACTACCTTTAGTGTCATTCTCTTTTGTAGTTATTTCCTCAACAAAAGTATTCCATTCATTACATTGCGGACATTTTCCAAGCCATTTCGGAGATTGTTTACCGCAACTTTGACAAAAAAATGCAGATTGAATTTTCTTTTTTGCCATTAGATTGACTTGATTTTTTCTATAATACTTGTTGTAGAGTAACCATCGATAAATGGTACAAGTGTTACTTCGCCATTATAATCTTGAACTTCTTTATGACCAATGATAGTTTCAATTTTGTAGTCTCCCCCTTTAGCTAAAACATCAGGTTTTAGAATCTTGATTAAATTAATTGGAGTTTCTTCAGAAAATAAAATAATAGCATCAACAAAGCAAAGAGATGCAAGTAGAAAAGCTCTAGCTTTTTCATCTACAATTGGACGGTTACTGCCTTTAATTTTTTTTATTGATTTATCTGAATTAAGACCTATAACTAACTTGTTGCCTAGATCAGCTGTTTTTGCTAACACTTCAATATGACCCTTATGAACAATATCAAAACATCCATTAGTAAAGATAATTTTATCGCCATTTTCTCTCCAAGCACTTATTTTATCTTTTAACTCTTCAATAGAGAATAGCTTACTTTTTATGTTAGTTAGATGTGACATTAGTTTTCTTTTTTGATAAAAATAAAATTAATAAACCAATTGAACCAGTGATAAGTGCTACTAATGTCTGAGCAATATGTACTATTGTTGGGAAAAGTAATGCTGGATTTGAAGGGTCACCCCCTTCACCTAAATAGATAGTTCCTACACCAAGTACTGAAAGTCCAATCATCATTATTGCATGATAAGAGCCTATGCCACCAGGAGTTGGAATAACCATCCCGATTCCTCCCAAAACAAGTAAGAATAATCCATCTCCAGCTGTTAAATTAGAGGTTTCTTCCATACAAAAAAAGCAAATGTATGTCATTAAAAAATACATGATCCAGATACTAAAAGTGTGAAACCAGAATGATGATTTGTTTTTAATATTTTTAATACTCTTGAATCCTATTTTAATACCAAAAATAAATTCTTTTATCTTAACATAAAAAGATGTTTTTTGAAGATACTTTTTAGCAACAATAAAAATCAGTAATAAGATTAATACGATTGTGACTAATTGTATAATGTTAACATAACTAAAACTTCCATTTTGTTGAGATGAAATCTTGAGGTAGAAATTAAATATATCATTAAACTTAAAAATCATAGTTAGAAATATTAAGACAAATAGAAAGATAAAATCAATTACTCTTTCTATAATAATTGTCCCAAAAAGTTTGTCAACTGGAATTCTTTCAGCTTGGTTAAGTGCAGTGCATCTTGATATTTCTCCTGCTCTAGGAAGAAAAAGATTAGTAAAGTAAGAGAATGCAACCGCTGAAACAGAGTTCCATTTTGATGATGTGTAGCCTAAAGCGTCAATAAGAACAACCCATCGTAGTCCTCTATTTACTATTGCCCAACTTCCAAATATCATCGAAAAAAACACCCATTTTCCATCAACCATTTTTATCTCTTGAATCAATTTTACTGGGTCTTGATTTTTAAAAAGAAAATATATAATGACTGCAGATATAGAAAGAGACCCAACAAATTTTAAAATTTTGAAAATTGATTGTTTTAACATGTTGCAAAATTATAAAATTATATTATCAATTAATCTTACATGATTCACATATGCGGCTATGCAAATGGCATTAGTATTGTCTTCATTCCAACTTTGGATTGGTTGCAAAGTTTTAAGTGATACAAACTCAACATATTCCAACGCTACATAATTGTTTTTATTAAAAATAGTAGAAATATAATCTTTCAATTTAGTGATTCCTAGATTTTTATTCTCTTTACAATAGCAAAGACATTCATATATTAATGATGCTTCGATTTTTTGCTTTACTGTTAGTAGTTTATTCCTTGAGCTTTTTGCTAATCCATTAAATTCTCTAATTGTAGATATTCCAATTATTTCAGTAGATATTTTTTCTTTTTTTACAAGTTCTTTGACAATCTGTAATTGCTGTAAATCTTTCTCTCCAAAAAATGCTCTGGTTGGCTGAATAATATTTAGAAATTTCTCAACAATTGTTGCCATTCCATTAAAGTGTCCAATGCGATATTTACCTTCCATTACACTAGATAATGTTCCAAAGTCATATTCTTTAGCTTTTTCGTTCTCAGAATAAAGATTACTTTTTTGAGGAATAAATACAATATCACAATTAGCTTTTTGCAGCTTAAGGATATCTGCATTTATTTCCTTAGGGTAATTTTTAAAATCTTCTTGGCTATTGAATTGAGTCGGATTTACAAAAATACTACAGACAGTAATATCACAATCTTTTTTAGATCTTTCAATTAAAGAGATGTGTCCTTCATGTAGAGCTCCCATTGTTGGCGCAAATCCAATAGACTTTTTTTTATTATAGTGATTTAGCAAAGATAAAATCTCAGCTGTGGTTTTGACAATCTTCATTTAAATAGATATTTCGGATATATTTTAACAACAAAACTAACTGAAAAGCTTTGATGTTACACAATTTTTTATATATTTTTGCATACCTAAAATCTAATCAATGAAAAAACCAAGGGTATTATATGTTTCACAGGAAATAACTCCTTACACGGGTGAAACATCTATGGGGGATGTGGGAAGTTTTTTGCCTCAAAAAACCCAAGAAAGCGGAAAAGATATCAGAATGTTTTTGCCAAGATTTGGAACAATAAATGAGAGAAGACATCAGCTTCATGAAGTAATTAGACTTTCCGGAATGAATCTTATTATTGATGATTTTGACCATCAGTTAATTATAAAAGTTGCTTCGATTCAAAAGTTAAGATTGCAAGTGTATTTTATCGACAACGAAGAATATTTTCCGAGTAAGCAAATGTTTCATGATTCAGAAGGTAATTTTATGACTAATAATGATGAGCGAATAATTTTTTACTGCAAGGGTGTTATAGAGACTGTTAGAAAGCTTGGGTGGGCACCTGATATTATACATTGTCAGGGATGGTTTTCAGCATTAGTCCCTATGTATATTAAAAAACTTTATGCTGATGAACCATTATTTGATAATGTTAAGGTAATATATTCAGTTTTTGATAATACTTATAATGGTGAGTTAGGTGAAAACATTACTGAGAAGTTATTATATGAGAAATTAGAGGAAAGTGATGTTTCTGATATTAAAAAATCAACTATCAGTAATCTACATAAGTTTGCAGTAGATTATTCTGACGCTGTAGTACAGGCAAGCTCAACTATAGATAATGACGTACTAAAACACATTAAAGATTCCCAAAAACCATTTATGAGTTATCCAGGTAATGATGACTATGTTAATTCTTATCAGAATTTTTACGATCAATTTATAGAAAAAGAAGAAGAAAGTGTCAAGGATTCAATTTTAGAGAATAAAGAAAATGAATAAAATATTTTTATTAGCTCTTGTTATTAGCTTTTTCGCGTTTTCTTGCACAGACCCAAACACAATAGGTCTTGAAGTACAACCTGCTTCTGATAAGATTATTTTAGGAAGTAATAATCTTAACGATTTTGATGTCTTAACTCAATCTGAGGACTCAATTAGGACAGACCAAGCAATTACATTAATTTTAGGAGAAATTAATGATCCAGTATTTGGGTCAAATATTGGGGCATTTCGTACTCAGATTTTATTAACCGAAAACAATACAAATTTAGGAGAAAATCCTTATGTTGATTCTGTTATTCTATCATATTCATATTCTGGATATTATGGTGAGCTTGAAGAATTCAGTGGTTTAGATATAATTCAAATTCAGACTGACCTTCACAAAGACACAGTTTATTACAGTAATGCTTACGACCTGTCTGTTGGAAGTATTGATAACATTGAAAATTTTAATTTATCTAATGATTCTGAAAACCCATGCATTAGAGTTAAATTAAGAAATGAGTTCGGACAACAAATCATTAATTTAGGGTCTGATATACTTAAAGACAATGAATCTTTCCTACAGGAGTTCAAAGGCCTTAGTATTTTAGCTCAAGCAGAAAATACAATGTTGTATTTAAATCCTAATGGAACAAATTCCTTTCTTAAGGTCTATTATCACAATGATTCTAGTGATGGAGATACTTTATCATTAGACTTTGAATTAGGAGGAGATGTTGCGCGGATGAACCTATTCAATCAAAAGAATGAATACGAACTTATACAAGATCAATCTAATGCGTATATTCAATCAATGTCAGGGTATAAAATTAAGATGTCAATTAATAATGTAGACTCTATTAAATCATTATTAGAGGATAAGGTAATAAATAGAGTGAGTGTTGTTTTCAAACTCAAAGATGGTTCTCAAACAGAATATTCAGCACATGAGAAATTAGTTTTAGTTAGAATAAATCAAGATGGTGATAATGTCTTTTTATCAGATTACACTATAGGAGGTGATATGTATTTTGGTGGTAATTTAGAAAATGAAAGATATGAGTTCAATATAACAAGATATTTCTCTCAACTTTTAAATAATGAATCTTACACTAATAATCTTTATTTATTGCCTGCAGGGGCAGTAATTAATTCGAATAGAACTATTCTTAGCAAAGATATTAGTTTAGAAATTTATTATTCAGTCCTCTAAAAATTTAAAAATTTAAAAATATGTGCGGAATTGTAGCTTATGTTGGAAGTAAAAATGCCTACCCTATTGTTATAGAAGGGTTGAAAAGATTAGAGTACCGAGGATATGATTCTACTGGTGTTTCTATTGGTCACAATGAAAATTTTAAATTATACAAAACAAAAGGGAAGGTATCAGATCTTGAATCATCTGTTAAGAACAAAGATATAACAGGGACGATTTCAATTGGACATACTAGATGGGCTACTCATGGAATCCCTAATGAAATTAATTCGCATCCTCACCTCTCAGGAGATGGAACACTATCTATTGTACATAACGGTATTATTGAAAATTACGATTCACTAAAAAAAGTATTAGTTGAAAAGGGTCATATTTTTATCAGTGATACTGATACTGAAGTCCTTATTCATTTGATTGAAGAGTTAAAAAGGAGTGAAAATATTACTCTTTTTGAAGCTGTAAGACTGGCATTAACTCAGGTTGTAGGGGCATATGCAATAGTTGTTATGGAAAAAGGAAATGATCGCGAGTTAATTGTTGCACGTAAGGGAAGTCCTTTAGTAATCGGAGTTGGTGATAATGAGTTTTTTGTAGGTTCTGATGCATCTCCTATTATCAAATATACTGATGAAGTAATTTATTTAAAAGATTGTGAAATTGCACGCCTAAACAAGGATGAGAAAATTGACATTGTAACTATCAATAATAAGAAGGTGTCACTGAATATTCAGAAACTTGAAATAAAGTTAGAAAATATTGAAAAAGATGGTTTCCCGCATTTTATGTTAAAAGAAATATATGAACAACCTAAAAGTATTGTAGATACAATGCGTGGACGTCTAGATTTAATAAATAACGACATTAAATTAGGTGGTATTTCTGAGTATTCTAATAAATTGATAAATTCAAAGCGAATAATTATTGTAGCTTGTGGTACTTCTTGGCACGCTGGATTAATTGGTGAATATATTTTAGAAGATTTTACAAGAATTCCTGTTGAAGTTGAGTATGCTTCAGAGTTTAGATATAGAAATCCAATTATTAACAGTGAAGATGTGATTATTGCAATATCGCAATCTGGAGAAACAGCAGATACTTTAGCAGCTATAGAGCTTGCAAAAAGCAAGGGAGCTACAGTTTTAGGTATTTGTAATGTTGTTGGGTCATCTATTGCTAGAACAACTCATGAAGGTATTTATACGCACGCCGGACCAGAAATTGGAGTTGCCTCTACTAAAGCATTTACTACACAGGTTATAGTATTAATTTTATTAGCATTGAAGGTAGGAAAGTTAAAAGGTAATCTTACTTTATCTGAATTCCATCAAATAATTTCTGAGTTAGATCTAATCCCAAACAAGGTCCGAGAAGTTTTAAAAACTAATAGTCAAATTGAGTTAATTGCTCAGCAATTCAAAGATGCTCAAAATTTCTTATATTTAGGAAGAGGATATAATTTTCCAGTTGCTTTAGAAGGTGCACTAAAATTAAAGGAAATTTCTTACATTCATGCGGAGGGTTATCCTGCGGCCGAAATGAAGCACGGTCCAATTGCATTAATAGATGAGAATATGCCTATAGTAGTGATTGCAACAAAAAAAGGAAACTACGAGAAGGTATTAAGTAATATTCAAGAAGTAAAAGCTCGTGGAGGTAGATTAATCTCTATAGTAACTGAAGGAGATATCGCTGTTAAAGAGTTGTCGGATTATTGTATTGAAATACCAAAGTGTTTTAATGAATTGACTCCTCTTCTAACTAATATCCCTCTTCAATTGCTTTCTTATCATATTGCTCTCTTAAGAGGCTGTAATGTTGATCAACCTAGAAATTTAGCTAAATCTGTTACGGTTGAGTGATTTTGTATCCGATTTTTAGATTCTAAAACTTCCTTATTTAAA